>Ga0247608_10002770_pt1 | contig 21268 bp, 21 predicted proteins | sample 176DNAGHGlowgp2_FD_193490 | JGI IMG/M metagenome (GOLD analysis project Ga0247608, IMG submission 193490) | Sheep rumen microbial communities from Palmerston North, Manawatu-Wanganui, New Zealand - 1766 DNA GHGlow gp2 | ecosystem: Host-associated > Mammals > Digestive system > Stomach > Rumen ...
CCTTCCAGCCGCGCCGGAGCGTCCAGGCGCGCACCTCCTTGGGGCCGGCGGTGAGGAACGAGGCGAGCCCGAGCGTGCGGTAGCCCGTCTTCACGATGACGTCGAGACCGCTCTCGGAGATGCCGTAGGAGGCGAGGAACTCGGCGCGCTCCTCGTCGGAGAGGCCCGCCATGTCCTGCTCCACCGCGGCGCAGATGCGGACGCACTCGCAGCCCGCCTTCTCCGCGAGGGCGCGCAGCGCGGCCTCGTGGGCGTTGCCGGCGGGGAGGCCGGCCTCGTCGACGTTCGCGACGTAGATGACCTTCTTGTCCGTGAGGTAGCGGCCCTCGCGCAGCGCCTCGGCGAGCAGGTCGTCGTCGTGCCGGTCGAAGGTGCGCACCGGCGCGCCGCCCTCCAGGTGGGCCTTGAGCGCCTCCAGGGCCTCGAGCTCGGGGCGGACCTTCGGGTCGACCTTGGCGAGCTTGCCGACGCGGGCGACGCGCGCCTCGAGCACCTCGAGGTCGGCGAGCAGCAGCTCGTTCTCGATGATCGCGACGTCGCGCGCGGGGTCGATGGACCCCTCCACGTGGACGATGTCGCCGTTCTCGAAGCAGCGGACGACCTCGAGGATCGCGTTCGCGTCGCGGATGTTCGCGAGGAACTTGTTGCCGAGGCCCTCGCCCTTGCTGGCGCCCTTCACCAGCCCCGCGATGTCGACGAACTCGACCGTCGCGTGGATGACGTTCTGCGGGTGGACCATGTCCGCGAGGACCGCGAGGCGCGGGTCGGGGACGGGGACGACGGCCGTGTTGGGCTCGATCGTGCAGAAGGGGAAGTTCTCCGCCTTCGCGTTCTGCGCGCGGGTGAGGGCGTTGAAGAGGGTGGACTTGCCGACGTTGGGCAGGCCGACGATGCCGATGTTGAGTGCCATGGTCGCGTGGTTCCTTGCGTGGCGGCGGATGATACACCGCCGCCGCGCGCGATTCAAGCGCGAAACGCGCGCGCGGTTGCCCGGCGCCGGCCCATCTGCTAGAATCGCCGCCATGAAGCAGGCCGTCTTCGACGCACGCTGGATCCTGCCGACGCCCTCCGGCATCGGCGTCTACGCCCGCGAGCTCGCGCTGCGCCTGCCGGCCCTCCTGCCGGACTGGCGCTTCGCCTTCCTCGCGCGCCCGGACGCCGACGCCGCCGCGTTCGTCCCGCCGGACGCCGCCGGGCGCGTCGCCGTCGAGCGCCTGCCGTTCGGCCCGCTCTCGCCGAAGAACCAGCTGCTCCTGCCCGGCGTCCTGCGCCGGCTCGGCGCGAGCCTCTTCCACGCGCCGAACTTCATGATCCCCTTCCGCGCGTTCCGGCGCGGCGGCGGCGCGCGCGTGCGCTGCCTCGCGACGATCCACGACGTCATCCCGCTCGTCGTCCCGGACTACGCCCCCGCCTCCCGCACCGCGCGCCTGCGCCCGCTCTTCCGCTGGTGCCTCCGCGAGGCCGCGCGCCGCGCGGACGTCCTCCTGACCGTGAGCGAGACCTCGCGCCGCGACATTGCGTCGGCCCTGCGCCTCGGCCCGGCGGACGCCGCGCGCGTCCGTTCCGTCCCGAACGGCGTCGATCCCGCCTTCGCCGCCGCCGCGGAGGGCCGTCCGCCGCCGCGCGAGCCCCGCGACCCCGCCCCGCGCACGCTCCTTTACGTCGGACGCTCGGACCCCTACAAGAACGTTCCGCTGCTCGTCGAGGCCTTCGCCGCCGCCCGCGCCCTCGCCCCCTGGCCGCTGCGGCTCGTCGTGGCGGGGGCGCGCGACCCGCGCTATCCGGAGGCGGCCGCCCGCGCCCGCGCGCTCGGCGTCGCGGACGCCGTCGAGTTCGCCGGCTCGCTCCCCTTCGCCGAGCTCGTCGGGCGCTACCGCTCGGCGGACCTGCTCGTCCACCCCTCGCGCTACGAGGGCTTCGGCCTGCAGATCGCCGAGGCGATGGCGGCGGGGCTGCCCGTGCTCTGCTCCGACGGCGGGGCCGCGCCCGAGGTCGCCGGGGACGCCGCGCGCGTCGTTCCGCTCGCGGGCGGCGCGCCGGCCTTCGCCGAGGCGATCCTCGCGCTCCTCTCCGATTCCGCCGAGCTTTCGCGCCTCCGCCGGGCCGGCCTCCGCCGCGCCGCCCTCTTCTCCTGGGACCGCGCCGCGCGCGAGATCGCCGCCGCCTACGCGTCCGCGAATCCCTGAGTCGCCCGATCCCGTGCGGCGGAAGCCCGTTTGCGGGGGCGGTCGGCCCGTGGTAGACTCGCCCGGCATGAACGACGAAACGAATGGCGCCATCGACCTCAAGGACGTGCGGAAGCTCGCGCGCGGCGCCTCGACGCTGAAGAAGCTGACCTCCCTGTTCGGCGGGAAGACGGCGCGCAGGTCCGTGCCGCGCTCCGCGGCGAAGAAGGCGCGGAAGACGCGCGCCGCGAAGACCGTGGACGTCCCCGGCCTCGGGAAGGTGCCCGCCTCGACGGTGAAGAAGTGGGCGCCGACGATCGGCGGCCTCATCCTCGGCCGGATGCTCACGCGCTCGTCCTCCGGCGGCGGTTCGCGCCGCCGCCGCGCCCGGCCGTCCGCGCCCGCGCAGGGCGACGCCGAGGCGGCGCAGTCCGCGCCGCCGCAGGGCAACCCGTATCTCAAGTGGATCATCCTCCTCTTCGTCGTCGCGATCCTCGTCTGGTGGCTCGCCGACGGCGGCGCGCAGGTCTGCGCCGACGCGCTCCGGCGGCTCCAGGCCCCCGCCGCCGAGACCGCCGCGCCGCAGCCGGAGCCGGACCCCGCCACGCCGGCGGAGAAGCCGGCGAAGGCGAAGCCCGCGAAGAGGAAGGCCGCCGCCGCGCCGACCGCGCCCGAGGTCCTGACCGACGGCCTCTGGTGGGAGGGGCGCGGCGTGGTGGAGAGGGTCCTGCCCGACGACACGACCCCGCCCCGCCACCAGCGCTTCCTCCTGCGCGACGACCGCGGCCGTTCCCTCTTCTTCGCGCACAACATCGACGAGGCCCCGCGCGTCCCGGACCTGCGCGAGGGCGACGAGATCTCCTTCCGCGGCGAATGGCGCGACAACGAGAGGGGCGGCGCGATGCACTGGACCCACCGCGCCGGCGCCGGCCGCCGCAAGGGCGGCTGGCTCGAGCGCGACGGCGTCCGCTACGAGTAGGCGCGGCGCGTCAGCCGGGCCCGATCCGGCGTCAGACCAGCTTCAGGAACTGGTCGCGGACGGCGGCGACGCCCTGCTGGACGAGGCCGTCGACGGCGCCCTCGGCGAGGCCGAACTGCTTGGCGACGGCGGCGACGGTGTTGCCGTCGAGGAGGCGGCTCTTGAAGACGTCCTTCGCCTGGGCGGCGAGCGTGCCGGACCCGAGGACGGTCTTCACCGCGGTGGCGAGCTTGGCGAGGAGGTCGTCCGCGCCGCCCTTGGCGCCGCCGAGGAGCCCGCCCGCGAGGCCCGCAAGCCCGGCGAGGCCGCCGCCGGACTTGTCGCCGAGCAGCGAGCCGACGAGATCGGCCGCGCCGCCGAGCCTGTCCTTCGCCACGCCCTGCGTGACGAGGCCGAGAAGGTTCTTGAGAACGTCGTTGGAGAGGTTGAGGTCGGACATGTGCGTGCTCCCGTGCTTGGGGTGGTTTGTTGCGGCGATTCTAGCACGGCATGCCGCTTCGGCGCAACGGCGCATTGAGACTGCTCCAGTCCGTCTCCTCGCCGCGGCGGACGGCCGCGTCGAGCCGGCGGAGGTATTCCGCGCGGGGCATGAAGGCGGCGCCGAAGTGCGCCATGTGCGCGGAGCGGGTCTGGCAGTCGACCATCGGGCAGCCGGCGGCGAAGAGCAATGGCGCAAGGGTGGCGAAGGCTGCTACACGCTCTCCACGGTCGCGCCGAGCCCGCGGCGCCGGAGCTCGGCGGCATGCCGTTCGGCCGGCTCGCGCGGTTCCACCTCGGTGATGGCGCGGCCGCGCACGTGGGCCTCGACCGCGATCTTCGCCGCGAGCTGCTCCCCATGGCCGAAGACGGACACGAGGCATCGGATCACGTGCTCGAACGTGTTCACGTCGTCGTTGAAGAGGACAACCTGCGAGTCCCAGCCGAGGCCGGCCCCGAGCCCGTCGTCCGGAACGACGACGGGCTCTTCCGTCTTGGGTGACGGCGCTTTCCTCTTGCGCGGTGGCGCTACGGTCGGCACGGCTTGCCCTCCCTGGCGAGAATCGCGTTCTCCATGCGCGCCATTCTACCAAAAGGAGACGAAAGAGAAAAGGTTTGGTTCGCGAGAATCAAAATCATTCGAAAATCCGCTTCCAGAGAATAAATATCGTAAAAATCACACACGGTGAAATCGCAAGCGGAGTTCGCGGAGTCTCCGAAATGGCGCGCTCGCCGAGCGCGCCGGGCGGATATCCATTCGATTCCCCCTCCCGGGGGTCAAACGAAGTAGACACATTCTCCTTGCTCGTGAACGAGTTTGGTGATAGTGTGAATGTCCTCATTTACGAAAACGATGAAATGAACCGTCTCTGACGAATCACGCTGGACGGTCTTTCCCGAAAACAATCCTTCGCAAAGGAGAAACTGCACGATGTCCTCGAAAAACAAAATGGATCCGGCCGAACGGGCGGCGTTCGTGGAGAAGCTGGTACAGCACGGATTGGCGAACCTACGCAAGGCGCAGCAGGAGAACCAGCAGGCGTTGCAATCGCCGCCGTCCAAGAAGACACCCTGCAAAGGAGCAATTACATGAAATCATTCGACAAAAACCCCTTCAAGCACCAGACGAGGGAGGAGTGGGAGAGAATGAAGGCGCAAATGCTCTCCAATCTCCGGGAGGCTGGGCGCAAGGCCCGAGAGAAGGAGGCACAATCGGCCAAGAAGTCAACGTAGCCGCGCACGCGCAGGCGGCACCAAGACTCGCCGCGTCGGACGCATCGAGGTGAGATTCGCGCTTCCGGCCGTTTGGATGACGAAAACTGTCACTTCGGGAATCGATTTGAATGGCTTGTCATTCCGGTGTATCCTCGGAATCGGCAGTTGTCGTTCCGGAAGCGCTTGCGATCAAGGGGATGCGGCTTCGCGAAACGGAATCGAGGAAGACCGTCTTCGCCTTTGCCACGGTCGTGAAGTAGTCTCGAAACGACGCTTCGTGGTCTTCGGTCCATTTTCGCGAAGGAGGATTCGGAAGGACGATTTCGCGGTAGCGATCTCCACAATCCTCCCGGTTCGTCTGCATTAGCGTAATCCTTCTCCATTCTTCTCGCACGGCTTGTAGACAAAGCGTCCAGAACAAATAGAACGGACTCCAGACCGACAGGTTCTTGACGCGGAAAACGAACATCTCTTTGGTAAGTACGACCTGCTCCTCGCCAGGCATGATGATGGCGAATTCGCCGATGTTGCTGCTTGCGCGATTCGGAGTCAGCACGTCCCATGCTTCAAGGCCGCTCGTTCCTCCTCGCCAGAACGATTCCGCGACTTTTCTCGGAATGAGATTGGTCGGATTGGGCTCCAAGTTCCCTTGTACGAGGCACGGATCGAGGCGAAAGAAAAGCGCGCCCGGTCGATGCCCGTCGTCCGAGGCACGGCCAAGCGCCTAACACGGAGGACAAAGAACGAGCGCGCCGTTGTGGCGCGACTCGCTGCTTTGAATCCGTGTTGAAGTCTTGGAAAGTTTGGCCGTTTTCGGACGACTTCGGAATACAGCTACTGCAAAGGGTTCGTTTGTGGGTTCGTCAAAGGATGGTGGCGGATTTCTCCGTGGGGTTGCGTATGCGGCGGATTCTAGCAGACGGCCGCAGCTCCCGCAAGGGGCGAAAAAATGCCACGCACCGCAGGAGGGCGCAATGCGCCGATTCAAACCTTCGATGCGTGGCAAGCGTGCAGCGTTCGCCGTCCGCAGTGTATCCAGTGAAGTGGAACTGCCGGCATCGAGCGTCTTCACCCGCTTAAACAACCGCACGGGGCGTGATTCAAGCAGAACGCGAGATGCTTGTCAAGCGCGTTTTGCTCCAAGTTGCGGCAAACCGTTTTCAGGTTGTTTCGTTCGTCGTCGGATCCACGGGAAGACCGCCCCGGCGTCTGCAGTAAAGTTCGTCGCCCCAGTTCTGGCGCTCTTCCTGCAAGGACGCGATTTCGGCGGGAATCCGTTCCTTGAACAATCCGGGATACTTCACCTCCTTGACCTTGTCGAGATCCTCGAAAAGAGCGCTCGATGCATTATGCTTCCAAGTCGCCATCTGCCTGCGCTTTTCGTCGCCTCCCAGCCATTCCCGGACGAGACAGATGCTGTCCGCGATGGCAATGGAGCGGATGAGTTCTTCCTCTCCGTTCCAACTGTGTGTCGGATTGCCCCACCGAAGACCGTCGACGATGGGGAGCCCTCTCGCCCACATTGTCTCCCGCGTCGCATGCCGGATTTCTTCCCGGATGACGGCTTCCTCCTCGCGGGTTTCCGCGACGTCGAGAATCCCGAGAAGCCAGGCCAACGCCGCATCGTCTTTGTCGAGACCCCATTTTCCAAGCAGTTTGACGACGGCCTCCGCGTGTTCGCAGATGCGGGCCGCACCGTCCTTGCGCATGGCGAACCCAGCGATCGCGTTTGCCAGACGCGGCAACTCGATGTAAGGAGGATCCCTGTAGCCCGGAGTCGGCGGAAGCAGCGCTTTCGCCCGTTTCACCGCGGCGGCGATCGATTTCAGGGTCGAGACATCCTCGGTCGAGAGACCGTCCTTGGTTTCCCAGAGGGGACTTGTGTCCACACCATGTTTCGCCATGACGATTGCGATGTCGGCATGGTGGCTGGCGTACAGGCTCATCGCGGTAAGGTGGTCGCGATCCGTTTCCCATGCGAACGCATCGACGTTGGCGCCCAGATTCTCGATTCCGGACAGGACCTTGTCCAGAAAAACCGCGCCGTTTTCGCATGCCATGCTGACGATGTTGGCGTAGTCGTAATCATGCCCGCCGAGATGCCCGGCGCGGACGGAGGCGAGTATCTCGGTCGTTGTTGCACCTCCCATGTACATGTAGTCGGTGTCGTAGCTCATTTTCTTTCTCCTTGTGTTTCGTTGTTTTCGAGTTTGCAAGAGGGCGGGACATCGCCGAGATCGGCGCGGAGGCGGGCGAGGGTGGCGGCGATGGGCGCGGCGAAGTCGGTCCGCGACGCGGCGGCGAAGATCGCGGAGGCGTCGGCGAGGTAGGACCGCGCACGGGCGGCGCCGGAGAGCGGGACGAAGTCGCGCGTGTTGCAGATGCGGTCGGCGCATTTGACGAGCAGCGCGCGTTCGTCCGCCGTCTCGGCCAGCGCGCGGAGCCAGTCGCGCTTCACCGGCCACGCGGCCTTGTCGCGCGTGAGGGTCCTGATGCAGGCGAGGACCTCGGCGCCGTGGCGGGGTCCCGCGGCGCGGCGGATCTCCGCCTCCGAGACGCCCGTGTCCTCGAGCAGGTCGTGGCCCCACGCGATCGAGAGCGTTTCCGCGTCCTCGACGCCCCAGCTCCGCAACAGCGCGACCACCGCCCGCGGGTGCTCGACGTAGGGCGTCCTGCCGTCCTTGCGGAGCTGTCCCGCATGCCCGCGTTCCGCGAGCGCCTTCATCCGTTCTTCGAGGTCCATCGTTTTCTCCTTCCTCCCGCACCACGCGGGAACAGGACCGGCATTATGCAGAATTTTACTCGTTTGTCAATATACTTTTTTATAAAAATTGACACTTGCGCGTCAATTGGCGTTTTTGCTAGAATCCGGCCGCATGAACGACACGGAAACGGAACGGAACGGCGCCGGGGCGCCGGGCGCGATCGGGCGGGCGATCCGCTCGTGGCGCGAGAAGCTCGGGCTGCGCCAGGGCGACCTGGCGAGGAAGGCGGGAATGTCGGCCGCGCAGCTCTGCCACGTCGAGAAGGACCGCAACGCGCCGTCGACGCGGACGCTGCAGCGCATCGCGGACGCATTGGGCGTCCCGCTCGCGGAGCTGGCGGGAGGCCCGCCTGCGGCCGGGACGGCATCGCGTCCGGCCGCGCCGAATCCGGAAACGACCGAGGACGAAACGGATTTCGTTTCGTCGCTGCGGCCGGTCGGGGCGACGTCGCTCGCGGACCTGCCGCCGGCGCCGCGCGCGCAGGTGCGGCGGCGCATCCTCGAATACCGGGAGCTGGAGAGGCGCGCGGGCGTGCCGGTGCTGCCGTCGCTGCCGCTGGACTATCCGTCCGAGATCGCGGCGGGGGACGCGGAGGCGCTCGCCGGCGCCGTGCGGCGCGCGGCGGGGATCGCGGACGCGGTCCTCTTCGACTCGATCGCGCTCCTGGAGAACAAGGGCCTGCGCGTCGTCGCGGCGGACCTGCCGGAGACGGTCGAGGCCTTCGCGCTCTGGGACGGCGCCGTGCGCAACGTCTGGCTCGTGCTGCGCAAGGGCGCGACGGACGAGCGCCAGCAGTTCCGCGCGATGGGCGCGCTCGCGGACGCGCTGCGGTTCGTTGCGGGCGGCGCGCGGACGCCGGTCGGCGACGCGCCGGCGGACCGCGCCTTCGCGAAGGCGTTCGCGGCGGCGTTCCTGATGCCGGCCGCGGCGCTGCGCGAGCTGTGCTACCGGCTCGCCGTCCGCCCGGACGGCTGGAACTGGGAGCTGCTGCTGCGCGAGAAGAAGCGCTACGGCGTCTCGGCCGAGACCTTCGCGCGGCGGCTCGAGGCGCTGGAGCTGCTCCGCCCCTCGCTCCGGCAGGAGTTCGCGAGGCGCGCCCGCGCGTGGACCGCCGAGCACGGCGGCGAGCCCAACCCCTCGCACCGCAAGGAGCTGCGCCACTCGCGCTTCGGCGACCTCAAGGCCCTGCTCGAACTGCGCTGACCGCCCGGCGGATTACGCCTGTCTAGCTCCGCGCGCGGTCGAGGCGGCGGTCGAGCCAGAGCAGGACGAGCGTCGGGACGATCGCGGGGACGGCGCGCGCGAGGAACCGGCCGAAGGGATAGGCGCCGGCGGCGTCCCGCAGGACCGAGAAGTCCGCGAAGGCGGCGTAGATGCCGAGGATCACGAGCAGGAGCGCCGCGCTCGCGACCCACGCGCCCTTCCACGGCTCGAGCGAGACGGCCTTCGCGTCCGCGAAGGAATGCGGCTCCCGGAGCGGCGCGAGGAGGCGGACGAGGAGCATCAGGTCCGTCAGCGCGAGGAAGCACGCGCCCACGAAGTGGTATTCGCCCATCGCGCCCACGACGTCGAGCCCCTCGAACCGCGGCAGCACGAAGTAGCCGGCGGAGAGCAGGACCACGCCGCCGACGAGCCCGACGAGCGCCGAGGCCTGCGGCGCGCGGCGCGACACGAGCCCGACGAGCACCACCGCGAGGATCGGGATGAAGTAGATCGAGTTCATCTTCTGGAGGTAGCCGAAGATCGAGGGGACCGCGTCGAGCATCGGCGAGAGCGTCATCGCCGCGAGCGCGATCGCGAGGCCGAACCACTTGCCGGCGCGCACGCACGTGAGGTCCGGCGCCTGCGGGCGCAGCTTCTTGTAGATGCCGAGCGAGAAGAGCGTGCAGGTGGAGTTGAGGGCCGAGTTGAAGCTCGAGAGCACCGCGCCCGCCATCACGGCCGCGAAGAAGCCCGCGAGCCACGGGGGAAGCACCGTGCGGACGAGCTCGCCGTAGGCGTTGGCCTCGCGCAGCAGGCCCGTCGCCTCGTCCACCACCGCGGGCGACGACGGCGCGATCGCGCCGTGCTTGAAGAGGAAGAAGGCCATGATGCCGGGCAGCACCAGGTAGAGCGGCCCGATGAGCTTGAGGAGGCCGCACATCAGCACGCCCTTCTGCCCCTCCTTGAGCGACGAGGCCGCGAGGGCGCGCTGGATGATCTGCTGGTTGGTGCACCAGTAGAAGACGTTGATCAGGAGCACGCCCGTGAAGATCTCGAGGAAGGGCGCCTGGCTGTCCTCGGCGCCGATGGAGTTCACGTGCTCCGGGATGTCGGCGGCGAGGTTCCGCAGGCCGCGGACGATCGAGCCGCCCTGCGCGGCGGCCTCGCCCGAGAGGTCGATCGCGCCGCACGCCCAGAGGCCGAAGAACGTGATCATGAAGCCGCCGACCAGCAGCCCGATGCCGTTGAGGAGGTCCGAGACGACGATCGAGCGCAGGCCGCCGAAGATCGCGTAGACCGAGCCGATGCACCCGATGACCCAGACCATGATCCAGAGCAGCGTCGTGTCGCTCCGGATCCCCGTCGCGGCGTGCAGGTCGAGGATGCCCATCATGCCCTTCGCGCCGGTGTAGAGGATCATCGGCAGCAGGATGAACATGTAGGCGAGCAGGAAGATCACGTTGCAGACGAGCCGGGCGCGCGAGCCGAAGCGGATGTCCAGCAGCTCGGGGACCGTCGTGATGCCGCTGCGGAGGAACTTCGGCAGGAAGAAGAGCGCCATCATCACGATCGCGATGACGCCGACGACCTCCCACATCATCACCGCGAGGCCGGTCGTGTAGCCCTGGCCGTTGAGGCCGACGAGCTGCTCGGTCGAGAGGTTCGTGAGCAGCAGCGAGGCCGCGATGAACGGGAACGTGAGCGAGCGTCCGGCGAGGAAGAATCCGTCGTTCGAGCCGGAGTCGCCGCCCCGGCTCTTCCACCACGTGATGGCGGCCACGAGGGCGGTGAAGAAGACGAAGGAGCCGAGGGTGAGTGCGGTGTTCATAGCCAGGGGACGGTGGTTGGGAGGTGCAGAAGGTGGCCGGCCCCGATCGAGCCCGCGAGGCCAGAGTATCAAAACCTCCGCCGCGGCGTCAAGCGCGGATCAATTTGGCGAAACTGGCGACGAATCGGCCCATTCGCCCTCAACTCCTTCTCGGTGGCCCTGGCGAGGGCCGGGCTATGTTCTCTACGATTCCGAGACGGGGGTAATCGATCCTCGCCGGGTTCCGTTCGTAATGTGACGGTCGCGCGCGCTGTCTTGTTCGCGCTCGCGGGCGCGTAATTACGCGCGCCCGGATACGCGCGCTAAGGGAGTGTCGAACTTTTCCGTTCGCCCCGTGCGCGCGCGTCCACGCCCGCGATGTGATGGCTTCGAAAGCCGCACCTTTCGCGCACGGGAGCGCGCGCCCGCGCTACGCGCGTGGATGTGTGTGGTTGGCGCGCCCGGAGGCCCGGGCCCGGCGGCTCCGCCGCTCCTGCGCCACGCGCCCGCGCCGACGATTCCTGTAGAGACCCCGATCTCGCCAAACCCACCCGAAAGGACAACCCGATGACAACCCTGAACCCATCCATCCGCGCCCAAGCCCCGGCGTCGCTCCGAAAGGCCGTCGAGGCGCAGCTCGCCGCCGACCCGCTCGCCCCCGACCGGATCCGGTCGTTCGCCCGGAGCGTCCGCGACGGGGTGTCCCGCGTCTATGGCGGCGACGCCCCCGCGTTCTACCGCGCAGCCGGCATCACCCGCTTCCAGTACTCGAAGCTCCTGTCGCACCCCGAGAGCCGCCACCCCTCCAAGGACACCGTCCTGCGGATGGCGCTCGCCCTCCGGTTCCCGCCGGACGAGGCCGCCGCCTTCCTCGCCCTCGCCGGCTACGCGCTCTCTCCGTGCCTCCCGGCCGACCGCGTCTGGGCGGCCTGCTTCGAATTCGGCCTCTACCACCTGCCGTCCGTCCGGCGGATCCTCGTCAAATATGCCAAAGAGCCGGATGTTGCCAAGAAGGCAACATTTTCCCGCTGAGGTTGACTTTGCAAAAGAGATAAGGATAATGCCACGGAAACTGAATTTCTGAAACGGAGACGAATACAATGATTTCATTTGAAGACATCCAAGCCGAATGTCGAGCTCAGGCCGATCAACTGCTCGCAAAGCCCCTTTGTCCGACCACGCTTCTGCTTCGGGATCTTATCGGCCAGGACGGTTCGCCAAGAGCGCTGTTCAAAGCTGGATGGAGGCTTCTCCATGCTTGGGATGGCGGACGAGTCGTGGGAACCTGGCAGGATACCATCTGGTTCGAAAAAGCCTTCGAAGAAGCCGCTAGTGTCTTTGTATTCCAGTTGGGAGTGTCTTCCGTTTTCATTCCGGTGGGTCCCGATTCTTGTGCGTCCCGCAAGTGGATGCCCTCCGGAGAGCCGCTCGCCCAGGCGCTTCGCGGCGAACGACCAGCGGCCGTCTTCGCGCGAAACCTTCTCGTCTCTCGTGTCGTCGACGGAGGAATGCGGGTGGAGCCGGCGGAGGCGGACGTTCCCGAGGCGCTCGTGCGCCGGGCCCGCGAGGAACTGGTTCCCTGCTTTCCCGGACCTCCATCGACGTTTCTGGACGATCTCGCCTTTCAGACGTGGAAGCTAACGTTTCCGTCCGGAACGCCGGAACCGGACGCGGAGTTCCACGACCGTCTCGCGGCTTTCGCGGAAATCGTCGGACGGCAGCCGGAGCGCGGCGCCACGCCCGCCACGGTCCGGCTGCTGCTCCCTCTCGCGGCGGCGATCCGCGGCGAAGACGGACGTGACGCCGCCGAACGGCTTCTCGCCTTGTCCGACACCGACCTTGCCATTCGACTTCTCGGCATCTCCGCCGCCGCGACCGCGTCACGCCATCCGGAGATTGAAGAGGCCATCGGCGCCTGGCTGCTCATCATTGCCGCATCCCTGCCCGAAACGGCGTTTGATACACCCCTCTGGGAGACCCTCGCCAAGTTCTGCCTTCGTCGAAATCTCCCGCTGGCAGCCGTTCTTGCGGCGGATCGCGCGGCGGACCTCGCATCTCCATCTTCGGAAGCAGCGGACCGCCTCGCTCGCGCGCTCTTGCTCTATTTCCGTTCCGTTCCGCTCCAGCCGGACGATTCTCCACGCAATCTATCCTCGGTGATCGAGGTCCTCATGCGCCGGGAAGATGCGCTGAAGGACGTTTCCGAATGGCCGGAGGGCTCATACTGGTCGTTGCTCGGGCTGGCGCTTAAGCTCAACGGTTCTTCGCAGGATCTCGTCGAGTCAACCCTCGGCCGCGCCCTGCCGCCGTCGCCACCGGCCGGGAGCGGACTGCGCGCTGGCGATTGTCTCGCCATCAGCGCCCCGCTGCAGTGGCAGTCGTTCGCCTGCGGACTTGGGGCGCATCCGTTCTGGACGATCCGGCAACTGCGCGCCTTCCCGCGACCCATCCTCGAAGTCCGCGAGGATAGGTTCTGGCAGATTCCGACCCGCTTTGCGGAAGGCCTGCCTCCATCGACCCTGTGGGGCGGACTCGCGCCGTGCCTTCGGACGTTGCGCGAGGAAATCGGACGTCGCTCGGCTCGCGAGGGAACCCGCTGGAAGCTTCGTTCCCGAGTCGATCCGATGGGCGGCGCACCCGATCTCTGGGAACCGCTTCTTCCGCAGATCTCCGACCGCGTGCCGGAGGTGGCCATCCGCGCTTTCCGATGGTTCGAGCCTGGCAAGGAGCTCGGATTCGTCTCCACTTGGGCCTCCATTCCTTCCGATCCCCGGGCCGAGCCGGTCCTGTTCGGCCTCTTTCCCATCGCGGACCACTACCACGAGGCCAACGCCACCGTGACGACCTGGGAGTGGTTCGCCTATTCGGGAAACGATGGCGGCGAGGCCCGCGTACGTCTTGTGGACGGCCGCCCGATTCGTGCCCTTGTTCCGCTTTTCGTCGGCGACCGTCAAACGGTCGAACGGGGGGTGCCGAGGCCATGCTGGTTCTCGGCGATCAGCATCGACATTGCGCCCATCCCGAACGAATCTCCTCGCGACATCCCGGAAGCCGTCGCACGTCGCCGCGCCGCAAGGGGCGCCCCGGTTACCGCGCAAATGGTCGAACAGGGAGACCTCGACTCCGGGCCGATCTGTTACCTCCGAGGTCGTGTCGCGGCCATCCGGACCGTCGGACTTGCCGGATGCCCGGATGTCATCCGCCTTGACCTGGAAGTCGGTCTTCCGTTCGTTCTCCCCGTCTATGTCCGGCCGCGGAAACAGGGAGAGGAGCCATTCGCAGTCGGCGGGACGGTCGGCGGATTGGCGATTCCGCTCGTCGACTACTTCAATCCTCCGGATCAATTGGAGGCCTGGTTCGACGAACATCCGAATGGCGCCGGCCCGGAGCCTCGCTGGAGTGAACCGGGCCGCAAGAAAGCCGTCAGGTCCCACCCCAAGCATGACTTGAGGAATCCGGACCGTGCGCTGCGCCCGGTCGATTTTCGGATTGACGCGCTGGCCGGAATCTGGCTGGAGGACCGCCACGGGGCGGGCAATGTCGAACGATGGGAGGCAAACCCGTCCGGCGCCGGATTCGCCGTCCGGCTCTCGGATGGCACCGTTCGCCGCTACAGCTCCCGCCGATGCGTCGGGGACGAACCGCCGCCCGATCATCTTCCCGATGACTGCGGCTGCGTGGTCGTCCGATTCCGCGACGCCGGAGACTCGTGGTCCATTGAATACGAGGACATTCCCCCGCGGAAAACGGTCTGATTCCAATTTCGTCACCGAAGGAAATAGAACACAACACCGAAAGGAGAACAAAACAATGTTCAAGAAAGGCGACAATTCCGGGCTGCCGTATATCGGCGGCTTCATCCTGTTCTGGGTCCTGCTGGCCTGGTTCACCTCGTGCACGCCGCGCTCGTCGTCATACGACTCGTACACCGACGAGGAGCAGGAAGTGCTGGATCGGTACTACCGGGACACGGAGGACCCCCTTCCGATGACCAAGGCGGACCGGATGTAGAAGTCGGAAACGGAGCAAGCGTCCAAATGATTCCGAGGACCCCGCCACGCGGCCGCGTGGCGGGGTCCGTCGTTTCTCGCTTCGCTCCTGCCCCGCTCCGCTTTGCGTCATCCGGGCAATCGGAGCTTCGGTCGATTCTGTCGATCTGGTCGCGTTCTCGTCCGGACGCAGGCGCTGGGCAAGCAGGACCGGTGGTAGAAATCCACGTCGCGATTGTTGCCCGCAAGGCAACAATTGCGGCGGATGTATTGACTTCGATGCGGACAGGGCGTAGATTCGGCCTTATGTTCGCGGGCCGCGTCCACGCTCCGACCGCGCCGCATCAACCCGAAAGGAAAAAACATGAACCCGTCAAAGCCTCTGTCGCCGACGACGCTCGCCGTTGCGTTCGTCATCCGTTCCATCATCTCCTTCGTCATCATCTACTTCCTCGGGAAATGGATGGGCGGGGAGTGGTGGCAGTACATTCTTTCGTTCTTCATCGTCGGAAGCGCGAACCTCTGGATCACCAACCGGGCCAGGAAGGGGATGCGGTGAGAAGCATCGTCTGCCCCGTCTGCCACGCCGAGCTGGAGGGCGATTTCTCCGAAGGCGAAGAGTGCCGGTGCCCGAGCTGCCGATCCGAATTCATCGCCCCGTTCCGGATATCGTCCAACGACGAGCTCGAGCGCGTCGTCGACATGTTCACCCGCCTGCTTCCGTCGTTTCCTTGGCGGCCGTGCCAAAGGGCCTGGATGGAGATCGAGGGACGCCATTCGATTGGCGAAGAGACGATCTGGGACACGGCTCTTGCCTATCTGGTTTCCCTTCCCGAGCGCGAGCATGAATCCGTCCGTCCCGCAATCAATGCTTGCGCGATCTGCGTCGAATCCATGTCGGACTATCTGGACGGGAGGGACGGTACAGCCGCGGCAATTCTCCAGATCGCTCTTCGCGCGAACTCCGCGAAGAAGGTCTTCATTTGCCTCGCGCTCGGCCTCCACAACGCGATGATCGCGACGAAGAACAACCCACTCGCTCGGCGGCTCTGCCTTCGCAGCTTCGACCAGGTCGCCACCCACTACGACAGGACCGGAACCATTCCGGCCGCCGGCGTTCCCGATGAGCGAGACGTCCAGCGGGCCGCACTGCAGGAGCTCGGTATTCGTCCTAGCAACGGATGCCTGATCCCCTTTGCGGTTCTCTCGATCGCCGGGACTTCCGTCGTTAGAGCGCTGCTGACATAGACCACCAAACGCGAAGCGGACTTGATCCGGGCGGTGTATCCCTTCCCCGCGCCGCGGCTCCGTCCGCGGCGCCATACGGCCGCCGCAACGCCGGCGCGGCGCGGGCAAAGCCCGGCGCCGCGCCGGCGTTGCAAAGCCCCCTCGCGTGCGCGCCCTCTTGGGAGGCGCGTGCGGAGGCGCGGGGGCGGAGGCGTAGCCTCTTGGCGCGCGTCGCGCCCGCGCCGACGATATGGGTAGAGGGGCATGTCGTCCCTCGGAACACCAAAACAAGGAACCTAAAACATGGCCAAGAACGAATCCGCATTCGAACAGATCCTCTCCATCGTCGGCGCCGTCGCGCTGCTGGTCTTCGTCGCGAAGGCCGTCAACTCCTGCGACCGCACCGCCCGTGCCCGCGACACCCGCTACACCGCCGCCGAGCGCGCCGTCCTCGACCGCGAGACGCAGTCGCAGTACGACGACCAGCCGCGCCACCTGGGCAAGCAGGACCGGTATTGATTGAGAAAAGACAGCCAGGCATCAACGACCAACAAGGTAACCGCCGCGCTCAAGGCCGAGGCGGTCCAAGAGAAACAAACAATGAAACCAGAATCTGAAATCATGTCGCGTGGCCGGTGGCTTATGGAGAAAGAACGGGACGGGAAACAATTGACGGCCGTTGCCCTCGAATCTTGCGACAAAGCGGGGTTGGCTTCGCCCGGCCCCAACCCGCTCGTTGAGACCCATAGGCGCCTGACAAAGGAAATGGACAGGAATCGACACGATTTCCATGAGTGGGTGCATTGGCGCAACGGCCCCGATCGGGTGCCGATTTGGATGGCCTTTTCCCGTCTGGAGTCTCGCCTTGGGCGAAAACTGAGTGTTGACGAACGACTAGAGTGGAGACATTCCGGAGAACTTCGCAAGTTCGTCGAATCGGAACTTGAACATTCCCCTCCTTCGCCCCGGTTCTTCCTCGTCGGCGTTGTCGAATCGCTGCTGCACGTCTCCGTCCCGAGCGGATATGGGTTGGAGTGTTCGCTCGACAAGGTACAGGGAGGGGGAAGCGGAAGGTTTTTCGTTTCCGGCTCCGGAAAAGACCGCCTCCCCGTGGAATCCATGATGCTTGACGGAACGCCCGAATCGTTCTGGGAATGCGCCATGCTGTTGTTCGAGTTTGACCAGTTCTATCTGTACTATCATGCGAAATACAACAAACGGTTCATGGTCTTCGACCTGCGCTCGTTTTTGGGCGGCTACGATTGGTTCGGCACAGGAGGCATCGTGTTCTACTGCCTCACGGAGGAAGAACGGAAACGGTTGTTCGCGATGTCGTTCGCCCCAGTTCTTGAGCCTTGCCCGGGCGGATTCAACGTGTATTACACGATCTTCTCCCCGTTCGGCGGTTTCTTTCGAATACGAGATACGATTGAGCTTGAACCGGCCGGTTTCTCCGTCAAGTCCGAAGCGATGGAAAACATCGAGTATTCATGCGGTGTCCATTTCTAATTCCTCACTTGTTGCTTTGCAGACAACATCCGTCGTTTTCGCCTTTCCTCTCGCCCAGTCTTGTGATACAATCCCCTTCGTCCGCGCGACACTCTGCCACAACACCCCTCCACGACACTTCCGCATTTTGTTCCGTTGACGCCACCCTCGAACCCCATTGCGACAGGAAACGGACAAGGAGCAGACAAGATGAATTCCATTCAGCTAGACATACTTCTCAATCATAGGGAGTCAACCCGTTCGGATGCACGTGAACTTGTACGACAACTCGACACGAAAACTTTTGTCGGCATTGACTTCGGGACATCGACCACGACCGTGACTCGGTTGGCATACGACGCAAGGAGCGGCATATTTGTTTCAAATCCGCTTGCAGTCACTCAGGAGGACGAGCATGGTACGATCCAAAAACACCATCTTGTTCCGACTGTCATCGCCTATCTCCGCCAGTCGAAGAAACTGCTATTCGGAATCGGCGCAAAACAATTGCAATTACGAACCGGTTCCTTCATAGAGGACGTGAACGTCTGGTCCGGCTTCAAGATGAGGCTCGGAGAAAAGGCGTGTTACCCAAGGACCCTTCTTCCCGAAATCGACCGCGCGACGAATGGCGTTGTCCTGGAGACGCCTCGTGATGCCACTGCGCTTTTCTTCCGTTTCCTCAGAGAGAACATCGAACGATCGGTCAAGGAGGAACGCCTGCCGTCCGAAATTGCCTACGCTGTCACGGTTCCCGCATCCTTTGGTCCAGGGCAACGACAGGAATTGTGCGAAGCAATTCGCATCGCCGGCCTAGAACTCTCGGACGATGCGCTTCTCGACGAACCGAATTCTGCCTTTCTTGGTTCCGCCGCACACTTCGCGGAAATGGGAAACAATGTCGGGCTGACGAAACCGGACGCTCCGGTCCACGCTATGGTGTTTGACTTCGGCGCGGGAACGTGCGATATTACGTTGCTTCGCGTCATGTCTGACTTCAAAATCCAGAACGTCGCCATCTCCAAGTTCACGGCCCTAGGCGGGCGAGACATAGACAGAAGCCTTGTTGAAGACTCGCTTTTCTCTCAAGTCGTGCCAAAGAACGTGGAACTTCCGGCTGATTTGCGAAATGCAGTGAAAGACGCCCTCCGGCCATACGCAGAAAAACTGAAGATTGTCATTTGTCGGCATTTCGAAGGTGTTTTGAATCCAACAGGAAAGGCCGAAGCCGAAACAACACCTTTTCACGCCGGAGGGTTTTCTTTTCCAACCAGGGATTTCGGAACGTTATCTTCCGAGGACATTCACCTATCTCCCGCCGAGTTCGCAAAATCTTTCTCTCGGTTTCTGTCTCAGCCGTTGGAGGCGTTTGAAGCCGGGGGCAAATCGATCTTCGAGCCCGTTGAAGATGTCCTGCGGAAAGGGCGGATTGACGACAATGCTCTTGACTTCGTCGTTCTCGTCGGTGGAAGTGCCCTTAATCCGTTTGTCCGGGAAGCGCTCAAGAAACGGTTTGGACGATTCGTCCAGATTCTCCATCCAGGGGACATTCGAACGTTGGTATCCCGCGGAGCGGCCATCCATTCCTTCGCCGTCAACGGCATCGGTCGATCCTTTATTGCCCCAATCACGGGCGAAAGCATTTGCATTGAGACGGCACAGGGCCCCGTCACGGTTTTCCCGGCTGGAACGAGTGTTCCTTCGGACCAGAAAACTGTTCCGGATCTGTTTCTGGACGAAGATGCCGGCAAAGGAGAATACGGCATTCCCTTCTTTGCCGACACACCGGAGCGCCGACTCGGCGTCGCCAGGTTCCGCCCCGGAATTCGGTTGCGGGGTTTGGAGGTTTCCCTTTCGTGTCAACTCACGGCGTCCAAGTCTCTTCTCTGGTCCGTGTCCGTGGCCGGCGAAGAGAAGTCTGGAACCTTTGACATGCCGCAGACGTTGCGGGACGTTCCGGACAAAGAACTCCAAAAAATCCGCGCGGTGAACGAGATGAACTTCTCCGCCCTCCGCAACCACGGAAAACCCACGGAGAAAAGCATCCGTGCGGCGGCCGAAGCCTGCAAGGAAGCAGGAAGGTCCGACGAAGCGGTCGACCTCTACCGCAGTCTCATGTATGAATACAGAAGCACCCATGTGGAAGACAAGATCGCCGGATGCTACCGAGAAATGGGGAATGCGAAGGAGGAATACCGCTGGCAAAAGAAGGCTTATGAACACGATCCGTCATATCTGAACACCTGGTATTTCATTTGGGCGGGTCAGCGGCTGAACGGCTGGCAGACGGACGAAGCCGAAGCGCTCTTGAAACGCGCGATGGCCCGCTGGCCTGACGATACGGATTTCCGCTATGTCGAAGCACGTAGGTTGAAGGGAATCGGAAAGCGTGCGGAAGCGAAAGCTCTGCAACGAAAGATGATCGAGGAATGGCGTGAAAAGGACGTTGCGGACATCGACGAATATGAAATTTCCCGTTTTCGCGAGACGGCCGAAGAACTCGGGATGCATGATTTGGTGGAAGAAATCCAAGAGGAGGAAGCGCGGAGAATCGTCGACGAAGTGTTCGAACCCGGACAAAGTAAAAACTCCGATTTCACGCGGGTTTCGACAAAAGCAGGACGCGAAGTCGCCACGAGGAGGTAGTCCGACATGCAATGGATGGTTCCGAAAGAAAGACTGGATGCGACTCAGACCCGCATCCTGAACGAATTCCATGAGTTCCCGGAATACTTCTATGTTTCGGGGAATCCGGGGACCGGCAAGTCGGTTCTTCTCGTCCATTTCGTCCGCGAAGTAAAGCTGGCGCATCCCGAAATGAAAATCTGCGTTCTGACCTTCACGCACGCATTGCGGAAAGTCCTTGAAGACGGAATCCGGATGAGCGATGTTGAAGTCATGACGTTCTCAAGATTCGATACCGTATTCAAGCGGAAAAAACGCCAATTCGATTTGATTGTCGTGGACGAAGTCCAAGATATGCAGCACCCATGGGCCAACACCATCCAAGGAAACGCTCCAAAGGTGTTGTTCTTTGGTGACTTCGGGCAAAGTCTCTATGAGGACACGGTGACGGAATCAACCTTCACGGCGCAATTCCAACCGACTCGGCGCAATCTCGACTACATTCATCGCCTTCCTCCGACCATTCGGGATTTGGTCAATAGTTTGTTTCCTGGTTCTCCCATTCGTGCGCATGTCAGCAACCTAGCTGGAGATTCGCAAATCCGGTTATTCCACGCAGAAACCGCCGAGGATGAGTTCTCGTTTCTTGAAAGAGAGGCTCCCGGTTATGCAAGCAATGGTTCTCCGACGGGAATCCTGTTCCGTCACCGCAAAGATCTTCGAGCATTTCTGTCCTCGTTTGGTCAAGGTATTCCAGTCAAACGAACGGAAAGAAACACGGACTACGATGCCATAAACGCCTGGTTCCGCAAAAAAGGAAAGCCGTTTCGTTTCCTTGGAAACGAATACGGAGACTTGTCCGAATGCGACGAACAATCCATAGTGTTCGTCATGACCTGGCACAGTTCTAAAGGGCTTGATTTTGAAACCGTTTTCCTCCCACGGATTTCCGGTGAAGTCGATCAAACGGTTCCGTTTTACGTGGCTCTGACGCGTGCACGACTCAATCTCATTCTTTCCTGCTCCGGCGAAGATGATTCTCTTGTGCATAGGATCAAGATATTTCCCGGCACAATTGCAGGCGAAGTCTCCGACATCTTCTCTCCGAGCCAAGAAGGCATTGGATCTGGTGAATGGCCGTTCTAAAGAAAACCATGAAAATCGAAACGAAAATCACTCTCGTCACGGACGAAGAATGGAGTCAATGGGCGGTTGAGCCTGCATGGGCTCCTCCCAGACCATCCATTCAAACTGGCGCGTTCGACAATCCGTCCTTTGACTATTTCAAAGTTGACGAGGATGCCGTCACGTCGCTGAAGACATCGGAA
>Ga0247608_10002771_pt1 | contig 21268 bp, 10 predicted proteins | sample 176DNAGHGlowgp2_FD_193490 | JGI IMG/M metagenome (GOLD analysis project Ga0247608, IMG submission 193490) | Sheep rumen microbial communities from Palmerston North, Manawatu-Wanganui, New Zealand - 1766 DNA GHGlow gp2 | ecosystem: Host-associated > Mammals > Digestive system > Stomach > Rumen ...
ATGTTGTGTTATACACCTTCACATCGTCGAAGAAATCGGTTGGGAAGGCAACGCGGGCACCACTGCCACCACCATTGAGAATACTTACTTCGTTCATCGACATGTAGCGAATGCCTGTGTTGATGAATTCCTCAAGGTATGTGGTAGTCTCGAAACGCAGACGCTCGTTCAGCACACCGTCAGGAACTTGGCTGCCATAGAACAACATGCTGCGGATTGGGTGGATATAGCCGTTGTAAGCCATGATGTCCTCACGAATGATTGGCACACCTTGCGACTTCACCTCGTGGTTCGTACCCATCGTACCCACTTCGTTGGTCAATGTGTTGAATGTGCGGTAGCGGTTGATGTAGAGGTTCTTGCCTGGCTGAGGCTCCCAAATCTTCAACAGTGTGTGAGGGAGCATGGTCTCGTAGTAGTCGTATGGCTCTCCACCGTTCACGTAGTTCCACTTCGACACTGATGTGCTTACTCCTGACTGGTTCTCGAACACCAGTTGGTCTTGAGCCATAGAAGCGTAGAGAATGTGATAGGCAACGAACATGTTGAGAGCGTTGAAGCGGTTGGTGTAGTCATCGCCTGTGCTCACGGTGAGTCCCTTTTCGCTCATGTAGTCATACCACGACGGAGCGTTTCGGTAGTAGTTGTTCACGTAGCTGATGAGGTCTTCAATCGAGTGGATTCCATAGTTGGCAAACACGGCATCGCTTTCTGCAAAGATGGTGTAGCCAACAGGACAGGTCGTAGGCTGGTAGAGTATATCTCCATTGGTGTCGCTGTGGTCTGGCATCAGTTCCCATGTCTTGCCCTTGTTGCTTCGTGCCACGGAGTCAGCCAGTCCTGTCATTTGGAGAGCTTGGTTAAAGATAGTGTAATCTTTCAGATACTTGAAGGTGTCACCGAGCAAGCGGGTTGTGCGTGGCACCACCTTGTTAATCTTGTGGACAATGCCATTCACCACTTCGTTGTCCTCGCTTGTGATGACGGACACTCCATTCAGAACGGTGCGGCCCAAGGAATCTACCGTGGTGGAGATTGGTCGTCCAAGCATGGTTGAGATGGTCGTTCCTGCACCACCCATTTCGATGATGCTATAGAGACCGTTGGCAATGTGGTATTTTGCAATGTCGATGCAAAGGCTGTCGGACAAGCCTTCCAGCGAGTGGCTCGTCATGCCATTATGTTCAACAACGGCATCCTCGTCGTTCCACAAACTATCCACATACGCAGTCACACCCTCGTTGGATGGAGCATAAACGGTGTATTGTCCGTAGGCTGCCATGCTTCGGAGCAAGTTGGCACGCTCCAGAATGTAGGTGAACGACGTGAGTGTCGAGTCCTGCTTGATGAGGCTCTCGATGGTTTCACCTGTGCTGGTATAGAGGTTCTCACCGTCAGGTTCGTCCACGCACGACACGAGTCCGAAGCCTACGCTGCAAGTGGCAAGCAATGCTGCCGAAAAGAAATTCTTCATTGTTTTCATCTTGAGTTCCTCCATATTTTAATAGTTCTTTTCCCACTGGTCGCTTGATGAATAAGCAGGATTCTGCCGTAGCAGGTCGTTCGCTTTCATTTCGCTTTCTATGATAGGCATGTAGAGGTAAGGTTCGGTGCGCATCTTTGCACTTACTGAAGCACCTCCTGCTGTATATTTGCGAGTCATCAGGCTCATCATTTCCCTGCTCACGTTTGGCATGGTCTTGCCCTGTTCGTTTTGGAATGCAAGTGTTGTGGTGTAGTCCACGTTTTCCATCTTGCGATAGCCATAGCGCATGAGGTCGTACCAGCGCTTTCCCTCGAAACAGAGTTCACGCAGACGCTCGCTCAGCACGAGGTTTTCCATGCGGTCCAGCGTGTTGTAGTTACCCCATTTCAAAGAGTCGTTCGAAAGACTTCCTTCATAGATGGAACGGTCGTTCACAGCCTTCACGAGGTTGAATGCCTGACGAAGCAGCGTGTCGTTTTCATCCACGGCAAGCTGAACCATCGCTTCGGCTTTCATCAGCATCACATCGGTCAGACGATATACAAGGTAGTTCTGGCGGAAGTTGGCGTAAGCACGGTCGCTTTCGCGATCCCTGCCACTGGCAGCTCCAGGATTGCCAACCGACCAGTTGGTCTGAGTGATGAGTTTGCGAATGTCGTATGACTCATTGGATGTACCTGCTTTATAGACATTCTCCACGAAGCGGTAGTCACCATTTTTCTCATACACCATGTTCGTTCCGCGTGTGCCGAAGATGGAGGCAGCACGGAGGTAGCCGTAAGGTGAGTTGTTGCCAGCATATTTAAAATAGTATTGGCAAAGAGCGGTATTGCTGTTGTTTGAACCGTCGAATTGGAGTTCAAGGATGCTTTCCTCTGCATTCTGAACAATGAACAAGTCGTTGTAGGCTTCTCTTCCTTCAGCAAGAGGATATTCCTTTTCCTCAATCTGCAAGCGTCTGCTTTGGTGCTGAGCCTTCTTGGATTCAATCACCTTGTTGCTGTAGAAGATAGCTTGCTTGTAATCTTCGGAATTCTTCATGACAGAAGCACGCCACAGATAGATGTCGGCAAGCAACGCATCCACGCCGTCCTTGTTGAACCAACCCACGCGACGCCAGTCATTATAAGCTTCTGCTGAGATGATGTCGGCTTCAGCCTCTTGCAAGTCTTTGATGCAGGAAGTGAGTACGGAGTCGGGAGACGACTGAGGCAGGCGCAAGTCCTGACTGCTGTTCATGTATGCCTTCGAAGAATAAGGCACGTCGCGGAAATTGCGCACCAAGTAGAAGTAGCAAAGTGAGCGAAGTGCTTTCATCTGAGCGCAGTCCGATTTCCAGTCGCCTTCCGTGTAAGAAGGGTCGATGTTGATGACTGCTTGCGATTTTTCCAAAACAATGTTGCAAATGTTAATCACCGAATAGAGCGAAGACCAGTTTGCGTAGTTGTTCGTAATCTGAATGTTGGCTGCATAGATTTCGTTCAGTGCCTCCGTGGTGGAATTGCTGATAGAATTCACGAGCACCAACTCGTCGGAACGGAAGTCACCCCAAACAATCAGATGGGAAATCATGTCGGTGGAGAGCATACTCTTGTAGGCACCGTTCACCATCGACGACACATCCGCTTTGGTCTGCCAGAAGTCCTCGTCAACAGTCTTGTTGTATGGCAGCAATTCTGTATCTACACAGGAACTGAGCATCAGACCTGTTGTTAATATGATGAATGAAAGTATCTTTTTCATAATCCTTCTGTTTTTAGAATCCTATGTTGATGTTTGCTGTGAAATACTTAGCACGTGGAGTCTTCGAATTGTCGGTTGCCACACCCCATGAGCCAACACTGATTTCTGGGTCCGTACCGCTATACTTCGTCCAGCAATAGATGTTGTTGATGGAGAGGGAAGCCTTCAGGCTGGCAAGTCCCCAACGCTTCACTTGCTTGCTTGGGAAGCTGTACATCAGCTGCAAGTTCTGGAAACGGACGAATCCACCATCTTCAATGTAGCGGCTCGAACCCTGCCAGTTGTAGCCCGTGTTGTACATGGCACGTGGCATTGGCGTGTTGTCGCCATCCTTGCGCCAGCGCCAGTTCACTGTCGAACTCTGGTTGTACGTGTCGTACATCTTTTCAATCTGCATACGGGCAAGGTTGAAAATCTTGTTGCCGAAGCGGAACATGAAACGTGCTTTCAGGCTCCAGTTGCCATACTTGAAGTTCAGGTTGAAACCACCGTTCACCTTTGGCAGAGAGTTGCCAAGATACACGATGTCGAGGGCATTGATTTGTCCGTCATGGTTGATGTCCTCATACATGGCATCACCGCCCTGGAACGTGTAAGTGGAGTTACCATCAGTATAGTTGTAAACCAAGTGCTGAGGAGTGCCCTGATTGGTCATCAGCACCTTGCCGTCTGTACCCACCACAACAGGGAAGGTTTTGCCAGCAGCCAGCTGCTCGTTAATCCAAGCCTCATACTGAGCTGCATTCAGGTTGTTCTCCTTCTTGTAATTCTCTAAGTAGTCGTAAGAATACTGATACACTCCCTTGTAGCGGAAGCCATACATCGAACCGAGAGGGTTGTTGAGCTGAACGCGGTTGAGCAAAGCACCGCGGGTCGTTGCTGCCCATTCAGAGTTGATAGAAGCCAAGACGGTTGGGTCCATCTCCTTGATGAGGTTCTTGTTCTGAGCGATATTGAAGCTCAAGCCAAACGAGAACTTACCCTTCTTGATGATGTCTCTGGCATTGACGTTCAATTCCCAACCTTGGTTCGTCATTTCGCCCACGTTCGCCCAGCTCATGGAGCCGAAACCTGTAGTGCGAGGAATACCCACGTTCTGCATCAGCAGGTCTTTCGTGTCCTTATAATAATAGTCGAATTCGAAATTCAGTCTATTGTCGAGGAAACCGAGGTTGAAACCGAGGTTCACGCTGCTGGTCTTTTCCCAGCGCAAGTCATCCAGCTTCAGGGCATCGAGAGCGGCAGTGTTGGCAGCCGTGCTTCCCACGCCGTAGTAGCCTGCCGAAGTGGAGTAGGTGTTGAAGTAGAGGTAGTCAGCCGAAGGAGCGCGTCCGTTGATACCGTAGCTGGCACGCAAACCGAGAATCGACACCTTCACCTTGTCCATCAGTGGACGCATGAATGGTTCGTCGCTGATGTTGTAGCGCAGAGAAACGCCTGGGAAGTAAGCCCACTTGTGAGCTGGACCGAACTTTGAATTACCATCGGCACGGAGCGAGAAGCCCAAGCTGTAGCGTCCGTCCTTGTAGGAAGCGTGCAAGTTGTAGAGCAAGTTCTGGTCAGCAGAGCGGCTGTTGCTGCTGTTCATGGCGCTGAGATAGCCGTCAGCCACAGTGGAAGTGATGCCGCCAGGCAGTTGCTGCATCGTGTTGCTCTGTGCGCTGCTCTTCGACTTGTGGAACTCATACTGAGCCATCATCGTCAGGGAGATGTCCTCGTTGTTGAAGTGAGGAGTGTAATTCAGACGGGTGCGGCTACCAATGCGGAAGCGGTTGCTTTCCGAACTGATACTCTGGTTATAGACACCGCTCGTCCATGCGTTGGTTGCCAGCGATGCTGGATACCATGAAGGAGAGCTGTTCGAGTAAATATCGAAATCGATGCGCTGTTCAATGTTCAAGCGGTGAGTGTGGTCGTCAGTGCCCAAGAGTTCATACTTGAGCGTGAAGTCTGGAGTCAGACGGTAAGTCGTTTCCTTCTGCCAAGCATTGTGGGCAATAGCCACAGGGTTGCCGAGCGCACGGATAGCACTCAGACGAGCGGAGGAGAAGTTGCCTGCGTATGGGTCGCCGCTCGGATTCATGATGTAGTATTCACCAGTGTCATTTCCGTTCGCATCCTGGCGATAAATCGACATGTTTGGAGCCATGTTCAGCGCCTTGCTGAGAAGGGTGTTCTTTTCTCTTCCATCCCAGTTACGATGATTGTTCGTGTAGGTGAGGGCGAAGTCGGTCGAGAAGCGGATGCGGTCGCTCACGTTGTAGTCCAATGCCAGACGAGTGGTGAAACGGTCGAGCTTCTGCTTGATGATGGTACCCGTCTGGTGGTCGTAACCTCCACTGATGCGGAACGTGGCGCGCTCACCACCACCCGTGAGGTTGAGGTTGTAGCTGTGCTGCTGACCAAACTGTGTCACTGCATCTACCCAGTCCGTGTTGTTGTTCCAGTTTTCATATTCTGCCCAGCTCTTATCGTAGTTCAGTTCGGCAAGGCTTGTGGTGGCACTTGACGACTGAGCAGGATTGTAGAATTCCTCCTTCATCATCATGGTGTAGTCGTCACCATTCAGCAGCTCGTAGCCCTTTGGCTGCCATGTGCCTGTGAACTTATAGTCGAAAGTCACCTTTGTCTTGCCGCGAATACCGCGCTTCGTCGTAATCAGAATCACACCGTTTGCACCATTAGCACCCCATACGGCTGTTGCAGCAGCGTCCTTCAGTACGGTGATGCTCTGGATGTCCTGTGTGTTCACCGAAAGCAGCGAGGCATATTCCTCTTCGCCTGCGTTCTGAAAGTCGAAGTTCTCGTCAGGATTGTCGAAGATTTTGTCGTTGACAACAATCAGTGGGTTCGCATCGCCCGTGATGGTGGTCACACCGCGCAGACGCATCTGCGTTCCAGCACCGAGGTTACCTGAGTTGGCAACGATGTCGAGACCGGCAATCTCACCCTGCAAGGCTTCGTCGGCACTCGTGAAGGCAAGACCTTCCACGTCTTCCATGTTCATGGTCTGCTGTGCCACGGAGATTTCCTTCACTGGAATACTCAATCCGCCCGACTGTGTGCGGTTGGCTTTCACAACCACTTCCTGGATGGCAACGGCATCGCTGCCCATGATGATTCTGAAAGTGCGCTTGTTGCCGATGTCGAGCACCTGTGTCTTGTTTCCCACGAAGGAAACAACGAGCTTGTTCTTTCCGCTCTTGATAGGCATAGAGAAGTTACCATTGGCATCTGTTGCGGTAGCATTGACAACACGATTATTGGCATCACGCTCCACCACATTTGCCATCATCACAGGGCCGAAGTCGTCCTCAACCGTACCCGAGATGCGGTTATTGGTCTGTGCCATTGCCATCTGCACCATCGTGCAGAGGAGCAGTGATATAGCTAATATCTTTTTCATACGATTTCTCTTTTTCTTTTTTCGCCTGATAGGAAATAGTTGAGTGATTTTTCACTTTTCACTTTTCACTCTTCACTCTTCACTTCTCACAGCTGGTTGATTGCTTTGCGTCGTGCATATTCCTTTTGAGCATTCTCTCTTGCAGCTTTCGTTGCCCATTCCGTGTCGAATCGCTTGTTGCGGTTGTTGTAGAGAGGCTCTGTAATCTCATGTACTGCACAGAACGAAGAGGTGGTAATTGCTGTAGCACTTCTTCTGTCTGCATTGAACCAGTAGTCGCGTGTCATGTAGTTCGTCAGCTTCGTTGGGTCGTTGGCATCCACCGTGTGCTCCACGCCTGCCAAGTCCTTCACCACTAACTTCTTGTTTCCACCCGAAACGCTCATGTCCAGCGAAACACCCACGTTGTCGTATGACAAGCTCTGGTAGGTTCCGCTTTCCACTCTGTTGTCAGCATAGACACTGATGCTCTGGAAGTGGTAGCGAGCAAAGTCACGCATTGCCTTCACCTTGGTCCAGAGTTCGCTCTTCATGGCTTCCACCTTGGCTTCGTCGGTTTCTACGATGCCCTGGTTATAAACCTCCTCAATGTCCGACCAGCTTGGAAGTCCTGCTTCGTATGCCTTCTGCATGGCTTCGTTGTCTGGAGCATAGAGGGTGTAGTTGTAAGTGTTGAACATCTTCACGTTCTCATCCAGGCAAGCCTGTTGCACTTTTGCGTTTCCGCTGCCGTAGGTGCTGGTGAAGATGGTGTATTGTTCCTGTTCGGTTGTGCCAAACTCGTTCTGGGTAGCGTCAATGCCAATCCAGCTCAGAATGTTTTCAGCAGCAAAACCTGCACAGAGCTGATAGAACTCGCTGAACTGACTGTGGCTCGTCAGCACTTTCGACACACTCTCCTGTGGAGCCTGAATCACGTGGTCGATTCTGTAGGCATGTCCGTTCTTCTCCTTGTAATCCACTTCAATCTTCGAAGGAGTGATGCCGTTGTAGAGCTGAGAAGCACCATAGACGCTGTTGCCCACCTTGCCACCGTCCACATAGATTTCGCCTCCATGCTTCGTCTTGTAGTAGTTGTTGGTCATACCAATCGAGTCGCCTTCTTCGAGGATGATGGTGTGGTAGTTCAGAATGTCGGAGAGAGCCGACTTGATGCGAGCCAGATGGTTCTGGTTCGTCAAGCTCAATGTGGCAATCATGTCGCCCACTTCGCCCGTCTGCGAGTTGTACTTGTAAGTCTCGACTTTGAAAGCCTGCGAAGGAACCACGTTGGTGTCGTACCAGAAGCGGATTACTTCCTGCTGAGTGTGGCCCAGGGTCGTTGGGTCGATATAATACTGGTTGAAGGCTTCGTCGTCTGGAATGAAGAATGCGTAGTTGGCACTCATTGCCAAGAGGTAGAAGCGGAAGTCGATGCCCAAGTAAGTACGGTCCTGCACAGCCCAGTTCATCACGCGCATGTCGGGATAAGAAGAGGATGGTGCCAAAACAGCCTGATACTCGTCAGGGGCAATCATGTCTTTCAGAATATAAATGACACCGTTGTTGGCAAAGCGAATATCGTACTTACCATCAGCTTTCGTCTGCAGGTAGCTCATGTTCATGCCCATGTTCTCGCTCGCATCGTTCGAAATGGTGGCGAACTTGCTTGGAACAGTGGCAGAGAACGATGACTTCTGCAAGTTGCGCACGAAGGCAGTCAGAATCTGGCTGTTGGCAATGTGCAGCGAGTCGAGGTTCTCAAGCAGGTTTTCCTCAGTATTAGCTTTCTTGCCGTAGATGTCGATGAGGTAAGCACCAGCACCGCCTGGGAGGAAGTATTTCTTCACAGCGTTGTCGTCAGGGATGAACATCGCACCGATGTCGGTAATCGTGTTGTCTATGCCTGTCGTATAGTTGCTGGCAGGATAATACTGGTTCCAACCTGGGTCGTAGGAAAGAACCACCGAACTCGACAAGGTCTTTCCGTTAGGGTCAACAATCAGCGTTGCATTCTGCGAACGTGAACTCAGATAGCGTTTCTCGAAGATGGAGTCTATCTGCTCATATCCGTTCTGGATAGCCCACGCATTGTAGTTGTTAGTAATTGTTGCATTATAATAAGGTGCAGCATAGTAGTCCAAGATGTGGCTGAAGATGCTCGTGTTCGCATTGCGCGACAGCACGTCAGTCATGTTGCCTGGCGGAACGAGCACATCCTTCACCTGGTGGATGTAACCGTTCTTACAAGTGATGTCGCTTGCTATCACCTGGTCGTCGAAGATGTAAGCACTGCCCTCCGTGTAAGGAGTACCCGTCAGGATGGCGAAGTCGCTTTGGTCACCGCTCACGGTGATGTTGTTGTTGAGCATGTGTTCACGAGTGAAGTGAACCAGCATAGGGCGAGTGGCATCGCTCACTAAATACATACCACCGCTTCTCTCGCGGTAGCGGTCCCAGTAGGAGTTGTTCTTTGGCAAGTCCTTGCCTGCAATGTGAGTCACGGAGTCAATCACGCTGATGCTCGTCTGGTGCTTCACAGCCTGTCCCTTCACCACTTCCGTCGTACCGTTCGACACGTTTGGAAGCATACTCAGCAGCAGTGCATTGTCAATCATCGACGAATACAGCAGCAGTTTCTTCTGGGTGTTGCTCAGCTGATAGTAGCTCTGCACACCCCAAATGTTAGATTTGAAGAAGCGGTCGAAAGCCTCGTCGTTCGCTGGGAAGATGGTCTTACTGCCCGTGCGACTGAGCGTTTCCATTTCGCCCAAATCGCTAATCAACATCTTGTAGGTGTTGAACGTGCCCTGCAAGCCATTTCGTTCAGGGTTCGACAATTCCTCATAAATGCTCTCGCCCAAGAAGCTTGGCTTGGAGTCGGCATCCACTTCTGCATACTTGTCCACACAGCTGTTCAGCAAGGCCAAACCAGCCAAGGGAATCAATAGAAAGAATTTTTTCATAAGGAGAATAGTTAGTTGAATTTAATTGTAATTTGCCGCAAATTTAAAAAAAAATTAAGAAACACAAAACATTGTTTAACGCATTGCGCGCATATATGAACTAATTTTAATGATTTTGAACGATTTTTTCTCCCATTCCATTCCTTTTCCTCCATTCCCTCCATCTTCTGAAATATGCAAAGATTATGCAAAAATCCCCTCTCATCCATCACAACAAACATTCTTAATCCTTACAAACTAAGGCAATCCAAAATCATCCTACTTTCATCCCTCCTTTACTAATTTCTTCCGATGAATTCGACAAAAAATCCATTTTTTTTAGTGAGTATAATCTTGTTCGTAAATGCGCCATGATGCTCCTCTTCTGCTTCTACTCATGCGTTTCTTCGATGATGCCGAATCACTCTTTCGTTTGAATTGCACCATTCATTTGATTGTACTGAAATGCCGAGCCCTCGGCGTTTTTCAAACGAGCCCTCGCTTGAGCTTCACCGAGGGCTCGGTATCGTTCAAGCGAGCCCTCGCGCAACTAGCTAAATCGAATGAATGACTTTCCCTGATTTTTGTCATTTGTGCATTGCATAGAAAAAGTTGGGAAGGTTTATCGAATAGAACTCATCATCGTTTGTCCTTTTATGTACTTTGAAGGAGTAAACCCTGTGAAAAGTGGATGCTTTATGTTGCATTTTGCAATAATATCAAAGGAATTATAGGGCTATAAGCAAACTTTTCCCAAGCAAGATCCTTCTGTTTCATGCGATTTTATTATCTTTACACCAAAATTTATCTATATATACTATCATGGTAAGTTTAAATTGTATATAACCAGTCTTTGCAGAGCAAGAGAAAATTTGCAAATAGTTGGTGGGCAAGTGGTATGTCTGCATGTTCTATTAGTAAGTGATTAAACATTATTTTTCAACCTGATTTGAACACCCTCGAAAAGATTGCAAAACTCCTTGAAATGATTGTTAAAGACCTTCTCAACGATACAGAAACAATAATATAATCTATGATAATTTAATGTTATATGACAATGTACAAAGATATAATAAATTATATTTGCAAGAATATTCATACAGGTCTCATCGATTTTGATGAACCAAGGAGTGAGGCTTCCATGCCAACACAAGCATCTTCCGAATTTATTACCAATAAACAACAGGGTGATTGGGCTGAAGATGTTATTTTTAGAGCCATCAATGACAATTCTGATGCTATTGTTGCTGTTAGATACGGAAAGTCTGATGATTTGGTAGCTGGTGATGCGGGTTTTGAGAAGTTCTTCAATGATTATCAAAACGAGTTGGACACGATAGGGAAAAGACCAGATTTGCTCCTATTCAAAAAGTGTGATTTTATTGAGCAACTTGGCTATGATATTAGTGCGCAAAAAAGTAGCGAAATCAGTGACTACGTTTCGAAAGCTATTGCAGGTATTGAAGTTCGTTCTAGTGCATTTTTGATTAAAAAATACACAGAAGAAGCTAATAGAGTTGTTCGTGAAAATACAGAGAGGGTAATAGAACTAAAAAATGAAGTGTTATTGAGTTACAAAGATTTGCTGAAACAAAAACGACCAGAACTAATTGATATATTGGAGCAGATAAATGAAAAGTCTATTAGAACTCTAGATTTTAGGGTAACATCATGGCGTTCATCTCAACGTCTGCAGGAATTGTCTTTAAAACTATCAGAAATCAAGAAATGCCTAAAAGTTATCCAAAAAAGAAATTCTCTTTCTATTACTCCTAAAGTTGAGGATCTTAAAGTTGTTCATAAGTGGATTATGACTTTCAATGTTCCGCATTATTATGTTCAAGTATTCTTTGATCGCGTTTATGGTGTCTCTTTCAAACATATTCTGGAACTCATTTCCAATCCTGATTTAGAAGACGACAAGTATTTCATAGAACAGGATACAAAGAATCAGAATAAGACTACGATAAAGATTCCTTCACAAGATGGAGTCTGTTTAGCCCAGGCAGTAACTGAGCCCAACCATTATAGCGTTCGAAAAGAATTAAACAAAGGACGATTACTTTTTTATGTTAAATTCGATGGCGGAGAGGCATTTATAGATAAGCAAAATTTTGATTCATTGTTTGGCTGCAACTTATGATTACAGAAAAAGAATATGTCAAAAGAACACCTATTAATCATAGGAAGAAGTATGCTCAGTTTTTTACTCCTGAACAAATTTCCGACTTTATGGCATCATGGGTGATTGCAGGCAAAAAGGGGAAAATTGACATTCTTGAACCTGCTTTTGGCTTGGGAGTATTTAGCAGATCATTGTATAAACTGAATCCACAAATACGAGTTGTCGGATACGATATAGATAAGACTATTTATACATATGCGAATCAAATTTTTGCAAAACCCCAATATGACATCAGAATTAATAATGAAAATTATATAACTGCGTCATGGGAAGAAAAATTTGATGGAATTATTTGTAATCCTCCATACCTAAAGTTTCATGACTATGACAATGCAACCCTTATACCTGTAGTTAATAGTTATCTACACACTCATCTCAACGGATTTACAAATATTTATACGTTGTTTCTTCTTAAATCAATTTTTCAAATGAAGGAAGGAGCCAGAATGGCGTATATCATACCATCTGAATTCCTAAATTCTGATTATGGAGTTGAAGTAAAACGCACACTTATACAAAGTGGTGTGTTAAAACACTTAATTATAGTTGATTTTACCCAATGTGCTTTTGATGACGCTTTAACTACTGCATGTATTCTTTTGTGTGAGAATGATAATATATCTGACGCTATTCATTTTTCAAACATCAATAGTGTTTCAGAATTACGTTCTTCTTTGGTAGAATATAAAACTTATGCTTCTCATTTACTAAATCCAGAGGTAAAATGGAGGCAATATTATGAGGACACTAAATCGTCGATATATAATGATTTGGTGCCATTTTCAACTTTTGCCAAAGTTTCGCGTGGAATAGCGACTGGTGCGAATGACTACTTCACTTTTAAAGCGTCAAAAATTGACTCATACAACATTCCTAAAATAGCTTTCCGCAAATGTATATGTCACGCTGCCGATGTGCAAAACCAGATTTTCACAGAAGATGATTTCAATAGTCTTGTTAATCATGATAAGACAGTCTTTCTTTTTAATGGCTGTGCATGCGAAAATGAGCCACATGCGCAAAAATATATTCGTTTAGGTGAAGAAATAGGAATTAATAAGAAATATCTAACGGCTAGTCGCACTCCCTGGTATGCACTTGAAAACAGACAACCATCTCCTATTTGGGTGTCAGTGTTCAATAGGAATGGATTACGTTTTGTTCGGAATAAGGCGGGGGTGTATAATTTAACGACATTTCATTGTGTCTATAATATTGGAGTAATTGATACAGACATTCTTTTTGCTTATCTTGTTACTAATGTAGCAAAAGAAATATTTTTAGATAATTCTCGCCAATACGGTAATGGCTTAGTTAAGTATGAACCAAATGATTTAAACAAAGGTAACATTGTTGATTTAAGAGAATTGTCATCAGAAGAAAAGGCCTTTGTTTTAAAAGCTTCTAATGTATTACATCATTATGTCAGTTTAAATTCTCAGACGATTTCTATCCTTGACGATTTCTTTAGAGCAAAATATACTAATGGTGTGATTGATTTAATTAGTTATACTGATAGAATAGATAGACTGATTGTAGATAAGCCACTTATAAATAGATTGAGAGTAAAAACTGATAGGATCAAACAACTTAACTTTTGGGACCTTTTCGACCAGTACGAATTTGAGCCAATTACTCATAATGATATAGTTCGTGAGGACAATGCTGTTGAATATAAAACCGTTCCAGATCATCTGCAGTTGCCAATAGATATTTCAAAGAACCTCCTTATCTGTAATGTTAAGAGGGATAATTTGGAACAGTATCTTGATGGTTCGGCTAAAATCTACTATACGGGAAAGAAATTTCCGACGACAGTTTCGCTCAATAAACTCTATTACTTTATGCCTTACCTATCAGGCAAGGGCATTCGTGATCTTTATTACATCAAGACTGCTCGCCTCGGATACCGTAAAGAAGGTCAGGATAATGAGGACAAAAATGACCTCCGGCTTGTGTTTGAGATAGAATGTATCGGTCAGTTATTCGCTGATTACAAAAAAGTAAAGCTTGAAATCTGGCGTACATTTACAGATACCAATATGGAAAATATTCTCCATGTTGACGATTCTAAGTAGTCATTTTATCAAAATTGATTACGATACAATATAACCCACTGATATTTAGCAGATATGCCAAAAGTCATTGGGCTATTTTTTCCCAAATTATGTCACGCGTGCAATGATTTAGAACCTGTTGCGCCACTTGTCAACCATCATGACTATGGCAGAGGGGAAAATGAAGAAGTCCAAAACGCAAGGCGGGAAGCTGAACCGAGATTCTCGGCACAGCTTCCCGCCCTGCGTTTATTCATTTCCCAATTGTATGTGAATGCTATTATTTCAAATGCTTGTCAACGATGCTTTGGAGCTTCGCTAAGTTCTGGGTGTTGTTGGCTGCCAAGATGCCAGAGGGTTCGGAGAGGGAAGGGGATTGCGCTTGGAGGTTGGTGATGACTCCGCCGGCTTCTGTCAAAATCAGAGATGCGGCTGCATAGTCCCAAGGAGAGAGGCAGTATTCGAAGTAGAGTTCGCAGCGCCCCATTGCGAGGTAACAGAGTTCGGGAGCGGCTGCCCCGAAGCGTCTGACATCGTTGCACTGCATGAAGGTATCAACAATGATGTTGGAACAGAGTTGTGCTGCCTCCTTGTGATACACTGCCAAGGCTGTGCAGAAGAGGGAATTACTGAAAGCACGTGTGGATACATGGATGGGTTTGCCGTTCAGAAATGCACCTTTGCCTTTCTCGGCTGAGAAGAGTTCGTTGGTGCGTGGCAAATAAACTACCGACATTTCCATATCTTTATTGTGCTGCAATCCTACGCAGATGGCGCATTGGTCGATGCCGCGGCTATAGTTGGCTGTTCCATCGATAGGGTCGATAATCCATGTATATTCCTTGCCTAATTGATGCTTGTCTTCTTCCTCGCAGAGAAAACCGCTGCCAGGAAGCAAGATGCTGAGTTCTTTCTTCAGAAATTCCTGCACAGCCATGTCGGACGATGTCACGATATTCGTGACACCATCTTTTTCTAAAATGTCGAATCCATCAGTGAGCATCAGCGAAGATGCTTGCTTGACGATTCCTATCAACTCGTTAATCATCATGGTCTTATATCAATGATTTTTGTCAGGGATTTTAGGGATTTTAAAGGATTTTGAGTACTTGAAAAACATGAAATCCTCGTTTCTCTTTTTGTCAAGGATTTTAAGGATTTTAAAGGATTTATAGTACTTGGAAAACATGAAATCCTCGATTCTTATTTTGTCAGGGATTTTAGGGATTTTAAAGGATTAATAGTACTTGAAAAACATGAAATCCTTGATTCTCATTTTTCGGGGGTTTTCGGGATTAAAAGGGATTCATAGAAAAGAAAATCCTTTAAATCCCTGATGTTCAACGTTTCTTTTGTTAGGGATTTTAGAGATTAAAAGGGATTCATAGAAAAGAAAATCCTCAAAAATCCCTTAAATCCCTGATAAAAGAATCCCTGATAAAAGAATCGCTGATAAGAAGAATCCCAGATTAGTACCAGTCTTCCACGTATTGGTCATTGTCGATGACGCTGGAAGGCACGAGTTCCAAGAAGTCGATACCCCACTTGAGGTCGATGGCATCAGCCACTACGTTCTTCAGACGCAGATAGTAGTTTTCACTTTGTTTCATCTGGATGCGTCCTAAGATGCGACGGATGCTCTGCTGACTGCCTCGGGTGTTACCCGTGGTGAGGGGGTCGTAACCTTCTCCAGCATGACCTGTGAAACCGTAACTGCCTCGCATGTAGCCTCGGTTGCGCATGGCGCGGTCGGATTCGATGCCGAGGTCTTCCTCTTCGTAGAAACTTGTCCAACCGATGCGTGGGTCGTCGGAACTAATGCGGATGTCGAATGGCACGCCGAGTGCTTCCATCTTCTGCACGTCTTTGCTTGTGCCGATGTAGAACTGCATCATGCCTCCGTATGGCACAGTGGCGTAAGGGAATCGCAATTCATACACGCCCGATGGTACAGGTGGCAACTTCACGCAGAAGTCGTAGTTGTTCCATCCTTGGAAGATGTCGGCTTGGTAGGACCACCATGCTCCCTTAGGTCCCACGCGGATGTTTGTCGTTGTGTTGTAGGAGTGGAAATTGTCGAGATAGTCGATTGGTATGGCAATGCGCACGCCGCTTCCGCCGTTGTTCATGGCTGAGAACTCGTCGGGATAGGTGTAACGGATGTTGTTGTTGATGAGTTCCACGAACATTTCGTTGGCATCGAAACGCAATCGCTCGTTGAGTACGCCCTTTGCCACGTTTCTGTCGTAGAAGAGCATTCGACTGATAGGGTGGATAAAGCCGTTGTATGCCACGATGTCCTCACGTATCACGGTGGTGCCTCTGTCAATCAGCGTGTGGTTGTTGCCTAAGGTACCGATGCCGTCGGTCAGTGTGTTGAATGTCTGATAGCGGTTGATGAAAACGTTATTGCTTCCACGAGGTTTCCAAAGTTTCATCAGTGTTTGTGGAAGCATGGTTTCGTAGTAGTCGTATGGTTCTCCCTCGTTCACATAGTTGTATCGGGAAACCACGTCTGCCACTCCTGTCTTGCGTTCAAATACCAACTGGTCTTGTGGCATGGAGGCATAAAGGATGTGGTAGGCAACGAACATGTTGAGGGCATTGAAACGGTTGGTGTAGTCGTCACCCGTACTCACCTCGATTCCCTTTTCGCTCAGATAGTCGTACCACGATGCGGCGTTCCTGTAGATGTTGTTCACGTATGCCACCAAGTCGTCGAAACTGTTGATGCCATAGTTGGCAAAAGTTGCGTTGGATTCGGCAAAAATGGTGTAACCGATGCGACATTCAGTAGGGTAGTAGAGTTCTGAACCATCGGTGTCGGTGTGGTCAATCATGGTGTAGGTTTTGCCCTTGTTCGACTTCACCACAGAGTCGCACAAGCCCGTTCGTTGCAATGCCTCGCTGAAGATGCTGTAGTCGGGACGCCGACGGAGCGTTTCTGCTAATAGTCGGGTGGAACGAGGCATCACTTTGCTGATTTTGTGCAGCACACCATTTGTTGCTTCGTTGTCCTTGCTTGTCATCACCGATACGCCGTTGAGCACGGTGCGACCGAGTGAATCCACGTTGACGGAGAAACTTCGTCCGAGGAATGTGTTGAACGTGCCGCCTGCATCGAGCATGATGGTGCGATAAATGCCGTTGGCAAGATGGTATTTGGCAATGTCGATGCAGAGGCTGTCGGTCAGTCCCTGGAGCGAGTTTTCTTGCATTCCGTTGTGGGCAACCACGGCTTCCTGGTCGTTCCAAAGCGAGTCGATGTAAGAGGCAATGCCCTCGTTCTCTGGTGCATAGCAAGTGAACTGTCCGTAAGCATCCATTGAGCGCACCAGATTGGCGCGCTCAAGGATATAGTGGAATGATGTGAGGTCGGAGTCCTGCTCAATGAGGTTGGCGATGGTATTTCCTGTCGATGTGTAGAGGTTTTCCCCGCTTGGGTCATCTACACAGGCTGAGAATCCCATACTCACTGCCAACATCATGGGCAGCACGATTTGCTTGTTGAGAATCTTCATTCGTAGCTAAAGGGGGTGTTAAAGGTTGTTTAACGATTTCTGGCTGCAAATTTAGAAGATTATTTTTTCATGTCAAAAGAAATCGACTATAATTTCTTGATAATCTGTGCCTCCATGATGCGAAGAACGCCGTTGCCCTTCACGATTTTGTCGTTGTTCTTGGCTTCCAGTTCGCCCATGTTGTCGAACATGTCGCCATCGCGCACGGCACCCACCAGTTGCACTTTGATTTTCTGCACTTTCTTGCCAACAGGGATGTGGATATATGACAGACTCTTCGGAGTGTAGCCACGCCAGATGAGTGTGCCGTCGGCATAGATTTCCACAGGGTAGCTCTTGCGGCGGAAGTCGCCCATCTTCATTTGCAGTTCCTTCACCTCGGTTGGTTCAATCTCGAACTCAATCCATGCATCGTCTAACGACTTGTCGCGGCTCACCCAGATGCTGCGCTCGTTGTCGTCGAAAGCGGCATTCGCTTTGTCGGCATTGCTGCCCGCAGTGGCTCTGAGAATCGGAATGTCTGCTCCGCTTGGCACGAAAGAAGGAGTTCGTGGAGTTTCGCCTTTGCTGTAGCGGGAAGGCAATCCTTCGGAAGGCAGGGCTTTGGTTAGTCCATTCTTCGTTTCAAAAGCTTGTGTGTCGAAGGTGATACTTGCCATGTCCATTCCTTCGGCGTATGCTTTCAGCACCACTCTGCCAGCATTGGTTGTGGAACGAAGCATCACGCGGTTCACGCCTGCCTCTACAGGTAGTGTGGTTTCGAGCACGTGGTTCGGATTACCTTCGCCACGAAAATAGCTTTCGCGGTCTTGTGTCACAGGTTGGTATTTGCCTGTTGGTGTACTGATGCCACCGCGCCATTCAGCAGGACCTTCCAGTTCGAAGCGCACGTTGCGGTTGTCGAGTGGACAGCGACGACCTTGTCTATCGACCACTTCGTACTGAACCAACACCACGTCGGCACCGTCGGCTTTCCATCCCTGAGGATTCCCAATCTTCGTGAGCTTCAGTTTGTAAGGTTCTCCAGTCGTTTGAAGCGTATATTCCGAGTTGTCGGCAACGGCTTTCAGTTCGCCAGCTTCGTATGGCACGTTGCGGAATGTGTAGAGGTAGCGATATTCGTGTTTTGGCTTGATGCCTGAGTCTTTTCCGTTAATGCGAAGCGACACATTTCTTCCGTTGGATACGACAAAAATGCGAGGAATCGTATCGCCTTTCTGGTAGTTCCAGTGTCCTACGATATAGGTGCGAGGAGCGATGTCATCCACCCATCCGTCCCACATCACTTGGTGTGCAAAGAAAGCATCTTTCGGAATGCGCATGGCATCGGTCACACCGCTCCGGCGGTAGTTCTCTTCGCCACGGCAATGTGTTTGTGTGTCGGAGAAGATAATCTTCACACCGCCTGAGTTCACACGGGTGGCTGTTCCTGGGCGTTCAGTGTAGTAGTCGTACCAACGACGCACCAGTTCTTCCACGAAGTCATCGGCATTGCGATTATAGGCAGGAGCAGGAGCGTTGCGGTAGAGAGGACCTGCACCTTGCTTGTGATAAGGGTAGCTCCATGAGTTCCAGTATTTGCGCAAACCTTCGTCGCGGCAGTATTCCATCATCCACAGCGGCTTTGTCTTGCTCTTATTCACATAGAGCATCTCGCCTCCATATTCGGCTTCGTCGATGTCAAGCATTTCACGGCTACCAATGGCACGACCGCCAAAAAGGTCGAATTCATCGCGTATTTTCTTCATTTCCACCATGTGTTCGCGGGTGATGCCGTGGTTGCCACATTCGTAGAAAATGATGGAAGGGTTGTTGCGGAAATAGATGATGGCATCGCGCATCAGTTCCTTGCGCTGCTCCCATCGACGGTCGCTCACGTCAGCCTCCGCATCGCCTGCAGGCATGGCTTGCAAGAGTCCTACGCGGTCGCAACTCTCCACATCCTGTCGCCACGGAGCTACGTGCATCCAGCGCATCACGTTTCCTCCGCTTTGCACCACGAGGCCGTTGCTGTAGTCGCTCAACCAAGCGGGAACGCTCATGCCCACGCCAGGCCATTCGTTGCTGGTGCGCTGTGCATAGCCATGCACTTGAATCACGCGGTCGTTCAGGTAAATCATGCCATCCTTGAAGGCGGTTTTGCGGAATCCCGTCTTGGTCGTTACGGTGTCGCCTGCCACGATGGTCTTCACATCATAGAGATAGCCGTAGCCCCAACTCCAGAAGTGGAGATTGCTGACCGACTGAGCTGCCTGTATCTTGAAGTGGGCAGTCTTGGCAGGTATGGTGACACTAGCACCCTTGAACTGGGCAACTTGCTTTCCGTCGGCATCCACTATCAGCACTTCCATTGCCGTGGTGATTGGCTTCTTGCTGCTGTTGCTCACTTCTGCTTCGGCATGGATTGTGGCTTTCCGTCCGTTCACGTCGATGTCTTGAGCATAGATGTAAGTGCCTGTAGTACCCAGGGTGGAGTAGAGGGGCAGTGTCTGATAGACGGCTGGCATGATATGCAGATACACATTCTTGCAGAGTCCACCGTAGTTCACATTGAAATTCTTATTGTTCCATTGGAACTTGGCACCTGTGGCTTGCTCCTTGTAGTTCCAGTCGTTGTCGGTCTTCACTTCGATGTAGTTGTCTCCTTTCTTTAGATAGGGGGTCAACTCAAAGCCGAAAGCCATCACGCCGTTCTCGCTCATGCCGAGGCGATGTCCGTTGAGAAAGACCTCTGCCATTTGGCGAGCACCCTCGAATTCAACGAAAACTTTGCTGCCTTTTTGCATCTTGGGCAGACGAAAATGCTTGCGATACCACACCACGCTGTCGCTCAGATGGTCGATGAGTCGTTCGTAGGATTCATCCTCGTTCCAAGCATGGGGCAAGGTCACCTTCTTGTTGCCCAACTCCCAGTCGGAATTGAAATTATAAGTGTCACGAGCTTGGACGCTTATACTGCCGAACAATAATAAGATAGCTAATAATAGTTGTTTCATTCTTGCATTCTATATATTTATGTAGATTCTTCATTCTTACATTCTTCATTCTTCATTTAATTGCCGTCGGGCTTTGTTGCATCCACCATCGTGGAGTCGTACCATTTCCACTGGTCAACAGCGTCGGGACTGGCTGGATTGTAGTCTTTCCAGTCGGCACGAAGTTCTTTTACAAAAGGAATGTTAAGCTGCTTGAGTCCCATCACCACCATCTTCGACACTTCGTAAGCGCCGTAAGGGTTGAAGTGGGTGTTGTCTTCCAACTTCTGCGGACGATAAGTGCCAGCAGGGTAATGAACGAGTGCCTTCTTGCTGCCTTCCACTCCCAAGGACTCAAAGAACGTGGTGGTCATGGCGGTGAGGTCAATCACAGGCACTTTTTCGCGCTGTCCCACAGTCTTTGTCACTGTTGGAAATTCCCCATGCGTATTCTTAATTTTGCCGAATTCATCGAAACTTCTTCGTGCTGTAGGAGTGCAGAACAGGATGGTGCCTCCAGCCTTGCGCACTTTGTCGGTGAAGATTTTCAGTTCGTGGGCGAAGTGGTACCAAGCACCATCGCCGTCTGAATGTTCTTTCTCGTCGTTGTGACCAAATTCGCAGATGACATAGTCGCCCTTTTTCAGTTTTGAGAGGATGTAGTCCAAACGATGAGCGCGCTCGAAGGTGCGGGCAGTGAGTCCGCTTTCTGCAAGATTGCAAATGGCAATGTTGGTGTTGAACCAACGAGGGAACATCTGTCCCCAGCTTGCCCAAGGCTCCGTTGCTTGATCAACCACGGTGGAGTTTCCACAGAGGAATACCGTTGTTGCAGTAGTGTCACGCTCAATCTTGATACTTCTGACAGCAGGTGCGGAGCCAGTGAATTCAAGCGTCAGCTTGTTGTCCCAGTGCAGATAGTCCTTTTCCCTGTCCTTGATGTTTACGCGGTTCTTCTCGTCAATCTGTGT
>Ga0247608_10002772_pt1 | contig 21255 bp, 32 predicted proteins | sample 176DNAGHGlowgp2_FD_193490 | JGI IMG/M metagenome (GOLD analysis project Ga0247608, IMG submission 193490) | Sheep rumen microbial communities from Palmerston North, Manawatu-Wanganui, New Zealand - 1766 DNA GHGlow gp2 | ecosystem: Host-associated > Mammals > Digestive system > Stomach > Rumen ...
TCCCGAGGGAGTGCTACGCCCAGGACGACATGCTGGTCGGCTTCAGCGACCGGCTGGACACGGCGTGGATCATGTACAAGGACAAATTTTTGAAGTGTACGTACACGACCGGAATGCTGGACTACTCCTGCATAGGCAAGTGGTCTGACAACAAGACGGTAACTGATACGATTTCACTAGAAAGTTCTGATATTGTCAAGACCTACTTTGATGTAAAGAAAGTTTTACGATAATCAGTTAACAAATTTGTTTATCTTTGCTATATTTATTGAAAATTCAACAAAGGAACGTCGATGACTGACAATAGAAAGTACCAGCACTACACCCAGAACGAGGACAATCTTCTGAGAAAGGGCGCTACGTCGCTACCTGGCCGTACCCAGAAGGCGGTCTACCAGCGCCGTCGCGAACTCGGTCTCGTGAAGTCGTCCAGATGGACGAAGGACCAGATTGAACTTGCCAAGCGCAACATCGTGCCGGAAGGCCGTACCAAGGCCGCCCTCCGCATGATCCGCCACAAGCTCGGTCTCAAGAAGAACGTGTCCATGACCGACAGCGGCCAGTTGGAACTGAACCTAACGCCGCTTTCCGAACACCACAACACGCATATCCATACGATTGTGGGCAATTTCGTCAAGACCATCCTCATTCTCAAGAACGGTGGCATGACGGTAGCGGAGATCGCGGAGCAGACCGGCAAGCCGGTAGAGACCGTCCAGACGTTGCTGAACATCGTCGAGACCTTCCGTCTCAAGCACTAGCGTTTGTGTGGAGTTGGGGGTCCGGATGCGTCCGGACCCCTTATTTTCGTTGCGAGGTCTTATGGAATATGTAAAGAGAGTATACAACAAGTGGCTTCCTGAGGAGGACGCGATGCTGCGCGAGGGAATAATACCGCCTCGCCACAACAGTTACGCGAACTGTCTCCTACGCGCGCGGAAGCTCGGTTTCAAGTTCGTGAAGAAGCGCGAGGAGTTCCGTCACTCGGAACGTCGCGACGGCATGATTAGCAACGGCGTGATACCGCCGGACACCGGCATCAAGTACGCCATGGAACGTGCCGGAGAGATGGGCGTTGACTTTATCAAGAAGTTCTACGACGAGACTCCGGTGGAGGACGTGAAGGGGCTGAGCGCGTCCGACAAGGTGCTGATCAGCAACGAGAAGAACCAGTCCACCAAGAAGTTCAAGGTCAAGGACACCGCGTCCATGAAGATGGCTGCTGAACGCGGAAGGAAGTTCTTCCTCATGCATGCGCGGTCGTCCATGAGCATACGAGAGATCGCTGAGATGGCCGGTTGCACAAAGCAGAACGTACACCGGCTGATTGACGCTTTCAAGGTCTACTATTTCAACGAGCACTGCTTTGACGATGTCATGCAGGCCGGCGACGATAAGCCGGACGGCGGGGCTGGCCCCGCCAAAGAATAGAAGGGCAACCATGAAATACCAACTGAAATTCAAGCTAGACAACATTCCGGGCGTCGGCACGATGGAAATGATCGCCGGCCAGTGCGAAACCCTGAAGGCGTCCGACGCAGGCCTCCGTCTGGAGAACATACTCCAGAAGCGCATAGGCGTACGGAACTACAAGAACCTGTCGTCTGCCACCATCGTGGACGTGAACGGCAAGGACTGCGCCATACTGCGTAACGAGAGTTACTACGACCCGTACTTCAAGTGTACGTACTACAAGCCCCAGTGGGGGCAGTGGCTGAACATATACGACTAGGCTTTGGCGCCTGACACCGGCAGGTAGTGGACTTCCACCTTCGTGGCCGTGTAGTTTCTCAGTCCGCGCTCACGTATCCAGAAGCCGAAGATGTGCTCAGCCAGGTATCCGTCGATCCGTCCATTGGCGCCGGTGAGGCCGATAAAGTTGTCGTATACCTGTAGCTTCGGGAACAGCCATTCGCAGTACTCGTTGAGTATCGGGCGAGTGGATATGAACATGTTGCACTGCACCAGTTCCCGTTCACATGCGTATGCCTTGAACCTCTGTCCCATGCCGTTGAACTTCTCGTCAAGGATGTCGATGAATGCGTCTATGTCGTCGCCTCGGTGGTCTACGAAGAACCACTTGTAGCCGCACATGCCCTTCGGGTGGCGGAACGTGCACGTGATGATGTCGTGGTCCTTGAGGATGTTCTCTGCTTCCGCCTTGGTCATGCGCTGCTTGGTCTTCGTCGGGGATGCGAAGAATCTTCGGTAGTGCTCCAGACCTACAAACTTGGACGTCGAGTTCTTCCAGAGGTAGTAGAGGCCGGTCAGTTCGCAGTACCAGGGATTGAGGTGGTCTATGTTGTCGCCCTCGTGCTTCGCGTCCACGATGAACTTCTCGCGGATGTCGTCGCATTCGAGGAACAGGTTCTTGGATGATCCAACTACGTATATGCTCATAGTGTAAAGATAGTATTGTTCCTTTTCAGTCGCAAGTTTATAAACTACGGAAAAAGAACAGGACTTTACTATGAACCAGCTTTTCCTAGACACCCTTCACCGCAGCATGACCGAGAAGAACCGCAAGCTTCTGGAGTCGGTCGAGAGACTATATATGGTATGTGAGCAGAAGGCTCAGCTTGAAAGCGCGACCAAAGGATTCGCCGGACGTTTCGCGTTTGATTCGCTCGATGCTGAGGCCAAGGATGTCCTCGCCAATAATCCGCAAGGGTTCCTGGACTTCATACGGGCCAAGTCGTACAACGTGTTCGATATCGACTTGAAGAGCAAGATAAATACCATTAATGAGCTGCTGTCCACCAAGTCAGTCAAAATCGGCGATAGCAGTTTCGAGTTGACCAGGGTCATCGCCAACGAGCCGGACGAGAAGCTGGTGATCGTCCAGGAGGTAGGCGGTTCTCCGGACTTCGCATACTACATGTACGTCGCAGTCGCCTAACCGACATAGGCAAGAATGGATAAGAAACCCGCGGGGCTGACCCTGCGGGTTATTTGTTATGCACACGCAAAGGAGGTTTCCCATGAAGAAACTGCTATTATTCATATTGGCGACTGCCATATTCGGCGTCGCCGAGGTGGCGGACAATACGCTTCGTCGCGAGGACTTGCACTTGTACATGCGGTCCGGAACTTGGAATACCGGCGACCATTTAAGCACTGTCGTGACCATCAAGGACGGCAAGAGGACGTGCGCTTACGTGGGCAGCATCTATTCGGATCCATTCAAGGACGGCACTTGCCCGGATGTTAACGTGTACCATCTGGTGCGCGTGGCCAGGGGCAAGCGAGGCCTTGACTGCTACTATGACTATACCACCGGCATGTCCTACATGTTCAATTTGCCCAACCAGCAGAACTGTCCGGACATCCTGGCATCTTACAATGGGATGCAGTTCTTCAAGGAGGTATTCTTTGACGAGGTTGACCGGCATGAAATCTACTATTTTGACGAGCGCACGAAGTCCATGATTATGCGCCAGAGTTTCGAGGGGGACTTTGACCTGTATCCGAAAGTGCAGAAGCAGATTGAATACAGAAAAAAGTACATGAAGACTCCGGCAAAGGATCGCGTAATACGTTTTGGAGAATGATTGTCAGCCCTGCGGGGCTGACCCACTGAGTTATAAATTAGACGAACCCATTGACAAACTTTCAAACATTTGTTATATTAACATAGGAAACAAGCGAGGTCACTATGTACATCAATCAGCTCAACACAATCTCCGGTAATAACCTTACCCCTATGCACTCGGTTGCCTTCTACGGCATTGAGTCCTTCCGTAATGCTTATCTGAATTATGAGTATGGCCCGTTCTATGCCGAGACCGACCTGGAAGGCTCTGCCTCTAGCGATCTTGGTGATCGCGTTATCAACGCCATTGCCAGCTTCGGTGTGACCGGCATCAGTGTCGCCAGCATCGAATGCGGTCCTGTCATTACTCGTGTCAACCTCACGCTTCCGCGTGGAGTTCGCATTAAGTCCATCGTCGACCTCGCTACCGACTTGGCTATGCAACTCCATGTGGCAAGCGTATCCTTTACCCCGGTGACGGAGAAGGGATGGCTCGCCCTTGATATTCCGGCAGAAAACCGCAAGATTGTTCTTCCCGGCAATATTCACACGGCTAACACGGAAGGCATGGCACTGCCGCTTGAACTCGGTGTGACTGTGACCGGTGCTCCGAAGGCGATTGACCTCGCCAAGGCTCCGCACCTTCTCATTGCTGGCCAGACCGGTTCGGGCAAGTCCGTCTGCATCAACTCCCTCATCTGCTCCTTGCTCAGCAATGTTCCGCTGACGGATTTCCAGATGATGCTTGTTGACCCGAAGGGCGTGGAACTCAACTCCTATCAGTATGTTCCGAACGTCATCAACCACAAGGTGCTCGTGTCTCCTACGGAGAGCCTTGAAGGTCTCCGTTGGCTCTGCGAAGAAATGGAACGTCGCTATGGTGTGCTGACTGCTACCGGCAACCGCAACATCAAGGCGTACAACGAGTGGATCAAGAAACAGCCGGTCGGCATCAACTGCAAGGAAAAGATGCGCTACGTCGTCTGCGTTGTGGACGAGTTCGCTGACCTCATGATGACCTCTGGCGCTGAACTCACGTCCATCGTTCAGAGACTCGCTCAGAAGAGTCGTGCAGTGGGCATACACCTTGTCCTCGCTACGCAGAGGCCGTCTGTCAAGGTCGTCACCGGCGACTTGAAGGCTAACCTCCCTTGCCGTATTGCGTTCAAGGTCAGTTCCGCTACCGACTCCACCACAATCCTCGGTCATGGTGGTGCTGAACACCTTCTCGGTATGGGCGACATGATCCTCAGCAACAATGACAAGGATGAACGTCTGCATGGTGTATACATGGACGATAAGTACATTGACACTATGACTCAGTTCCATTTTGACAATACGCTTAATACGTTGCTTGAGACCTACAATTTCGCGACCGGTGAACGTATTATCCGTTGCGGATACACGGACGGCCAGGAAATTCCGGCGTGGCTCTTTGAGACCATGAAGGAATGCCGTAACCGTTCGTTGGATACGAATGCGCCCACGTGGCTTGCTTCATTGGTAACTGTCAACAAGGCCATCTGGGATGGCGATTGGGACAAGGATTGTGAAGTCGCGTATCGCGCAAGCAAGTACGTGAATGAAGTGACCGAATTTGACTATCCGGTTACCTTGATTGAAAAATAATTAACTGAAAGCCCCCTGGCGGATGCCAGGGGGCTTTTTTGTTTTCTCGGCAAAGAAAATTACTTAAATTCCTTCTTCATCGCCTTCAGCATCTTCTCAATCCGCTTGATCACCGACTGGCCGGCTGCCTTCAGTTCTTGTCCGGCGCGTTCCGGAGAAAGCGGCTTAATCTTGGTTATGTCGTCTACGCGGATAACCTGGGGCTTGGCGTCGCTGATGCCGACGTCGATTTCTACCGTATCGTTCTTGCAATTTTTCTTTGTCTGCAAGTACGTGATGTAACGGACGCGAAGGTTGAACGTATTTCCATAGAACCATGTAGCCACGCCTTCTATATAGCAGATGCGATAGTGAGATGTATCTTCGAGGTTCTCGTCATAGTCGTTCCAGCCGGTAATACGCGCCCACTTGCCAATGACCGTTCCGAGTTTCTTGTTGGCTTCGGTAAGGTCTAGTTTCTTTTCCAACTCATTGCGTTCTTTGGTAAGCGCGTCAATCGTCTCGCTAATCTCGTTGACACGGGCCATCGCTTGCTCGGTATTAAATTTTACTTTCTTTGCCATACTATTCCCCTAGTGCTTTTATTTTGTCTATGTTGAACGAGATCGGCGTCTCGCGGTTCTGCGCGTTCAGACGGTCTTCTCCTTCCTGTAGGAAGGCCATGAACTCGTCACGCGACAGTTCCTTGTCCGGAGTTCCCCTCAGTTCGATGAAGAACCGGTTGACCGGTATCTTCGTGCCGTCCTGACACTTGATGAACTGAAGCCAGTATGCGTTGTAACTACCCGGCTCTCCGTCTACCGTATTGTAGCACTCCCTATACATCTTGTATGGGTGTCTGTAGCCGTAATAGGGGAACTGTACCAGGGGATGGCCGATAGCCTCCTCTATAATCGCGCACGTGCGCTTTCCGCAGCTCCAGTTGGACTCGCGTCCGTCGTCGCGTACCTCGGTACAGACAGCAGCCTCGTTGTCGTGGTACTCGGTATGTCCGTCCGGATATACGTCCTTGAACAGGCCGAACTTGCGTCTGCACTGGTACGTCTCGTAGTCTCCGAAACCGTGCGTCTTTTCCCAGTAGTCGCCGACCTCCTCAATGCCGGAAAGGGGCATCTCGTGCATCAGTTTCTCCAGGATCGACACGGTGATGTTGAATGACAGTCCGGAATGGCCATCTTCCATCAGCGACTTGTACGCCTTCAGTGCGGACTTGTAGCATGACGCCGCGTAGTCGCGGTTCATCTTGCACATCTCGGCGTCTTCGCCTTCTTCTGGCTTTCTGTTCTCATTTATACTAAGAACGATGTTTACCTCGTTCTCTGCCCATTCGGTCATTGTCATGGGTTAGTCTCCTATACAAATTTTACTATTAGTATTATCAAGACGATGATCGAGACGATTATGGCCACGTCTGTATAGTCATCCAATTTCATTCGGCTCTCCGGAACTCCCGGCCATCAGGTCAAACTGGTCGCCTACGTCCTTCAAGACGTGGGCAAGATGTTGTGCCACCTTGAACAGTTGTTCCTTATTGTATTTGCCAATCGTGGACTCCATCTCCATGTCCGTCATGTCGGACACGCAGACATTGCACCACTTGTCATTTCTTTTAACGCGGAAATACATTCCGTCCAGATGCCGATCCATAGGATACCTCTAAAATTTATTTGAAATATAGTAAATGCCAGTAAAAACGGCTACAGGTCGATGATGAAGTCTTCGTCCGTTACTGTCGTTGACGTGCGCACCAGCTTGTCGCCGGTATAGTCGAGTACGTCACAGTATGAAGACCGTTCGCCTGGATAGGCGAGTGGATTGCACACTATATGGATTAGATTGCCCTTCTCGTTGACGTATTCGGCCTTTCTGCGACCGTGTACGTGTCCGCATACCCAGTACGTTTCGTTGTCCATCATGTCGAGGTATTTCTTGGCGTTGAAGTAGAAAACGTAGTTCCACGGGTCGTTACGGAAGTCGAACGATACACCCAATTCATATGGAACGAAATGGGTCACCATGACCTTCGGATTTGATGCCAGAATGTCGGTCATCGACTTGTCGTAGTGTGCCCAGATAGCAGCCGGTTCCTGGTTGAAGTAGCGGAGGTGTACTCCGTCAAACCAGTAGCGCTTCCACTTTGTGAACGCGTCAAGGCCGAACGTAGGCGCCTCGCACCGGAAGTCGCAGAAGCCCATGCAACCGCCGATGCCGTCACGGAAACGCGTGTGGGTCTCTTCCCCGTCCAACACGGTCACGTTGTCGTACTGGCGGCACACGTCTTTCATCTTTGCAAATTTCTGCTCAGTAGATGTGAACTGAAGGTTGGACTTGGACGGCGTACCACCGCGAACGACAGCGTCGTGGTTCCCGAACACCAGCATGACCTTCTTGTACTTGGCGCTTAGCCACGGGATGATGCGAGTGAACGTAAGGAAGTCGTTGGAGAAGTCTCCGGCGATGATGATTGCCTCTGTCTCCGGAATGACGTGAGTCTTCCAGATGTATTCGAGAGTATCGGTCGTGACATCGGCTTCCGGATCGTCCGGCTTCAGACGTTCCGGCGCGACTGCGGATGAGAACCAGAGGTCAACGTGTATGTCGGAAATCAGTAACGTTTTCATATCCAAAATATAGTAAAACTTTCTTTATTATTGACATCAGCGTGGCTTTTCGTTTACTTTTACGCCGACGATGGTATCCGCCAGCAGTTCCGGCTTGCAGTGCCGGATGATGGGCATGGCGATCTTCGGCAAAACTCCGGTGACTGCCTCCAGTCGCTTCTTGTTGGCCTTGTGGGCACGGTCGCGCCGTTCGCGCAGCTCCGCGAGGTCGCCTATGTCGTTCCAAAATATGATTTTGTCCTCGACAATCTCGTACTGGATGAGGTCCGGATTCTCCTCAAACTCGGAGAACGTATCCAGATAGACATGGCAGTCCGGAATGTTACCGAACTTGTTGGTGTCGAGATATTCCAGTGTTCCTGGTTGCAGTATCTTTGGTTCCGGTTTCTCGTCAGTAGACCGTCCGTTGTGCTCGGCGTACTTCAGTGTGAGCATGTGGGCGTATGTCTTGCCCTCGCGCTCTACCTCCCAGCGGTATCCGGACCCGAATGAATGGATTGTAGTGAGATGCGCCGGCGTGACGGATCCGTCAAACTCCTTCACGTACACTTTAAGGTTGCCGTAGGCTTCCTTGATGTCACGAAGTTCTTGTACAATCATGTCTTGTCCTTATTGGCCATGTTGGCCATGCTGGCCCACATTAGCTCGCCCAGCGTCGTAAATACCTTTTCATCCAGTTTCGCGTATGCGAGTGGTGACTGTATTGGATAGTCGTTGCATGCCGTCATGTACCAAGACTTTCCGTTATCTGCAGTCCATGCAATTCGCGGATAGGCAGATATGCCATTGCCATCAAGCACGACAAACGTATCAAAGTTGTTGGCGTGAGACAAGTCCGTGATAGGATAGAACCGTAACGGCAACTCCATGTCAATGGAGCCGTCTGCATGCCTTTCCTTGAACTGCTTGTATTTGTGGACGTTAACCGGCGCTATCTTGCCCTTCTTCTTGCAAGCCTTCTTCAGCTTCTCCGGATCGACTTTCGGAAGCTTGTCCAGCGTCTCCTTCATTGTCTGCTTCGGTTCCATTGTTAATCTCCTATTTTCCGTGCGGCGTGAGCCCTTTGATGTGCTTGAAGGCGTATTCGGCCACCTTCGCCAGCTTTACCCTGGATACGTCCAGCTCGAGCTTCTTTCCGTCCTTAACGCGTTTCCAAGTGAGCTTGCGCTTTATGTAGTCAAAACGGACATCCGAGATGCCTTTCCTGTTTGCTACGAGTAGTCGGTTTATGATATCTTGGATACAATGGTCGACGATGCGCTGGCAGTGTAAGCAAGGAAACTCCGAGTTCGGTGCTTCGGTCAAGTGCTTATAACTCGACATGACTTCCTTTACGGTAAAAATGGATGGGTTTTCGGCAATAATTATCGACGCAAAGTTTTCGTCAGTCATCATTTCGACATATGAATGATCGAAAATCCATGCGGCTTGCCACCCAATACGGTTGACGTCGTTGACATAGGTCATCGTGTCGGCGCCCTTGGTGCAGTTTTCCCAGAAGATGCCGCTATGTTCTGGCTTCTCGCCGTAATTGAGTGGCTTAGACGGTTCGCCTTGTATAAGGAACTCCGGACGGATTTTCATCCGTGCGCAGTCGATTTCCCAGAAGTCGTGGATGGTTCCGAGACCACGGAGGCCACTGCGGTTATGGTCGAGATTGAGGTATAGTAGCGAAGTGTACTTGTTCACTGGCGTATGGACCAGCCACAAGAACTCGCGTTCTTTAAATCGATCGTACAGTTTCATTACGTTGCGTTTGCCGTCCTTCAGTTCCCAGCAGAACGGGTAGAATTCCGTTCGGTCATCCGATGCTCGGAACAAGCACTTGCCGGTCCACTTGGTGATGATGTTGCTGACACGCTGCACGAACGGATGGGTAGTCACGATGAGTTGCAATTCCCTGAGCGCCTTGAGTATCTCGAAGCGCTTCTCGTAGGACTGGTATTTAGCATCCTTAGTCTTGGCCAGTATATCCCTCAGTTCGTCTACGCGCTTCTGGCTGTAGGTTGGCTTCGGCTTCATGGTCATGATCTCTTTGTCGATGTGCTTCTGGACGACGGCGATAAGTGCGTCGTACTGCGCCTTCTGTACCTTGTAGAGATCGTTCGTTGAACGCTCATATTCCTTTATGGCGATGTCAACTGCCTTCTTTTGCTTTTTCTCTTCGCGTTCGGCTGCCTTGATGCAGGCATTGTATTTCTGTCTTGCTGCCTCGATTTCCGTAGTAATACTCATTATGCCTCCGATACATCTGGTGACGGATTGCTTTTGGGAATGAACCTTCTCGGCCATTCGGAGACGTGTCCGTCCTCATATTCTATCCGCACGACCTGGGCGTCAATCAGTCCTCTAGTACCCGGTTCCGGATAGTCGTACTCTACGAATACCTTGTAGTTCTTGAAGAAGAATCCGTCAGAGATATAGACTGTTGGATTTCCATGTATATCAGATTCCAGTATCGTCATTGATTTCCTTTTGCTTGGCCTCGTCAGCATCCGCTTCTCTGTCGAGCCGTTCACATTCTTCTGGGCACGGCATCGGTAGGGAACGCCAGTCATAGTTTGTTGTCATGAATTCGGTCTGTTCCCTTGCGTCTTCCGGGGTCTTGAATTTCAGCGCGTGGCTGATCTTGTAACTGTAGTGCGCCGGGTGAAGACTGGAAATGTATATCGTCCTACCAATATCGTCCACTGCTGCCATGAGGAATGCAGACGGCGGCGTCTGCTCTATATGCTTCCCCTCGTCCGGAAGCAGTCGCTTTTCATCCACGTTTTCGTGGTCTCCGATGACGTCTACATGGAGAGTTGCCTTAGTGTCTTGTGTATCAAATGATACTGTTCCGTTACTCGTTACTGTGACGGAAGGCTTGAACGTATCCGGATTGAATGAAGGTGTAGAGTCACATGTAAACGGAGAAGGCATCTGGCATCCATATACGGCTACCACGTCCATCTGGCCTCGCTTGAGCCAGTTGGGATAGGAGTCCCGTTCCTTCTCCAAATCGCGGATACGTTTCTCCAGGGAGTCATACTCCTGTTGTGGCAACGGCTTTCCAGTAGACGAGCCGGCTTCCGTGCCTCCGAAGGCGCCAAGCGACTTGAGCTTCATGTACTCTTCCGGAGTACAAGTGATAAGTTGTCCGTCAAGCATTACTTCCATAAATCAACCTCAACTTCTTGGATTTTCTTCCTCGCCTTGGCTCTCTTGGTCGTGTCCATCCGCTCCCATGAATCTTTCAAGGCACGTTCGGCGCTGTCATGGGTAAGCTCTATGCCTAAATCATATATCGTTCCGTCTTCGTTGATAATGATGGGAAGATATAGCGTCCGTTTCTTAGGACGTTCCTTGTTGCATACAGTACGCTTGTGGACTACGCACAATTTCAAATCCTTTACGTCATCGCCAGCTTGTTCCAGCATTTCATATATACGCTTCGCCTCGTTTAGCGTTTTGTAGGAACGAGTGTATTTATCGTCGAGTTCACCACGACGATATTCAACGACATACTCGGTTTCATAGTTCAGTTCGTTCAGGGCGTCGTCCAGATGCTGGATAGCCGGGTTCCATTCGGTGAGGGGTATCTCGGTTTTCGTCTGGTTGACTTCGTAGATACTGACATTGGCATTGTTTGGTTGACGCAGTATACTACGAGCAAAATCGATTGCGCCGTTCTTATTATTGAATTCTTGTGACTTATGTAGAAAGCCAGAATCAGTATCACAAGAAGTCCATTCAACTAGGTACAAGTACGGGTTCATCACTTATGTTCCTTTAGAATTTCGCTTACCTTTTCCGCCCAGTACACGGAGTCTTCTTGCCAACGCTGGATTTTGTATTGGCACTTGAGTTTGCCGAGATCCTCGCATTTATATGTTTTCTCCCTAGTGGCAAAGAACTCGTCTGCCTTGTTGATGACGGTATCGTCATAAGCGGCTATGCTAAGTACAACTAGCAAGCCGCACACGCCTGTAAGTACCATGCCACAACTTGGCTCGGCGTCACCGACCCACATCCATATACCGAGAATAGTCAGTATGGCACAGATGACCATCGCTACTATATACATTGCCATAACTAATCCCTCGTATAGAGCCAGTCTTCTTCCGGTATGATTAAACAGCGCGTTTCGATGCGTTCCACAGATACGGCAAGAACGTCACGGTTAGACTTAAGCTCGTTGGCCTTGTCGAACGCGTCCTTCTGGTTGCCGAAGGTAAACGAGGAGTTTTCCTTTGTCGCTTGGTTGTACGACTGGACGATGTATTTGTTAATCTGGTCTATCATGTTATTTCCCTAAATGCTGAATCGGCCTGTAGAACCCAGGATCGTCGCAGTCGGGTCCTTCCCCCATAAATCCGGAGTCTTTAGACTGCCGGACGTTGACTGCGAGCTTCGTATCGCAACTATTGGCGTTCTCGCAGAGGTTCTGTTTTACGTGCTTTTCCAGTTTCTTGCGTTCTTCAAGCTTTTCGAGGAACTTGAACGCCTCGGCAAAGCCGGCGATGAAGCCGTGCCTATATCCCGGCGCAGTATCCTTTCCGGCTGTACTCGCCTCTACTATGCGGGATGAAATTGCGAAGATGATTTCCGGTGTCAATTCAGTCATTGGTCTGTTCCTTTTCTTTTGGTTGTACGACTGATGCTAGTTCGGAGGACGGGCCTTTCAGTTGCCACCCATCATCAGGGACTCGCTCGACAATACCGTCGCATACGGCATCCACTGTAGGGTAGCTGATGACGGTGCCGACTTCGGCTTCCATCTTCCATAGATCCGGATGCTGTTTCACGAGAAGCAGTCCGTTGGCAAACAATCTAGCGTCGGTATATTCCTTGAAAGACCTTTGTCGGTGCTTCAATGTTGTAGTCATGTCGTCCCAGCTTACGAGGTAGAACTTGTCTTTCCTCTGTATCGGTATCGGTATGTACTCGCGGTCATTCCAAGTGTCACGGCTAAGTTCTACGAAGTCTCCGTCAATCCGTTTGTATACACGTACATCGCTAACGCTGGAGGCCGGTGCCGGGTTGCCAAGCACTTCCATGCAAGCCGTACCGGCATCCAATGCGCACGCTATGTCGAATATCGCAAAGCGCGACTCGCTCTTGTACTCGCGAACCTTGTGGGTATTCCCCTCGTCGATATGGAATGTCACCTTATACATTGTAGCCTTCCGTCCATGCCTTGATGATTTCTGACTGCAATCCGACGGCGTTCTTGATTATCTGGTCAATCTTTTCCGGCGCGACTATTTCATCTATGTCGTTCTCGCCGACGTGTATCTGTGCGCCCTCGGAGATGGCGAACGTTACCGACGAGAACGTATCGTCGCTGAGGTGCTTGATGGCCTCGTACTGGTCGTCAATGCAGATATGAAGCATACGACCGGTAGCGAGGAACTTTCCAATACCGGCATACGTGATTTCCTTGACATATAGTATCTTGACGTCGTTCTTGTTAGGGAACGATGTCGTCATGGCGACATGCCTGCCATATAATAACAAGTACTTTCCGGCATAGCGCTTGGTAAGTTCGTCAATGTTCTTCTGGTACTTCTCGTCCTTGACCTTCTGGAGACGGCTGTTGGCCAAGTCTCGGATATGGCGGAGGAACTCCTCGTTGGTACTGCCTTCTATCAGTTCTTCGGTCGTCATATAAAACCTCGCAATAAATATAGCAAACCGGACATGTTACTGCAACATGCTACGGTACTGGTAGTACCTCTGCATGACGGTTTCCACGTATGCTACGGTCTCGGAATGCACCTCTTCCTTTCCGATTTCGCCCTCTATCCACTGGCGGTACTTCATGGCACCGCCTGGACCTCCGTTGTATGCCGCCGCTATGAGCACGTTGCTCTGGAACTGCTTGGCCAGTCTGGAGAGGTACTGTACGGACAGTTTGATGTTGTAGCGAGGGTCTGTCAGCAGTTTCGGATCAAAGCGCATGCCGGCGTGTCTGGCCATCGCCTCAGCAGTCTTCGGCATCAGCTGGCCTAGCCCCACTGCACCGGCTGGAGAGACCGCTTGCGTGTTGAACTTGGACTCGGACTCCACCAAGGCCAGTAGGAACGGGTATTCCACGGTGGAGTTGAACTCGGACTCGTCATACAAGATGCTGGCGAGGTAGGCTGCTTGCTTGAGGTCTAGACCTCGCCTCGCCTTCATTATGATGTTGGCGCCGGTGGCGATCTGTTTCGAACGAGACCGGCTGGTCTCTGTAATCTCGTGCAGTGCGGCAACGTGAGCGTCTAGGCTGTCCAGTTTCACAGCGATTGAGTCCGCATGCCTCCGGTGGTCGTCCAGAACGCTCGTAAGCGCGTCGAACTTGTCCTTTCCGGCGCCGGCACAGAAGCATACTACGCCGACAAGGGCGAGCAGTATGATAGTTTCGAGTGTTACAAAGATGCGCTTCGTGCGCCGTCTGAAATGATGTTTGCTGAGTTTTTGCTTTCTTCCTTGCATTCGTCGTCTCCCTGGGTGTTGTTTCTGATTGCGTCACATTGGCTAGAACACTCTTCTTCTATGCCGATAAGTTCGGACATATCGGCATCCACAACAGTGCCGTCCGGACATATACACAACTTGATACGCAGTCTGTCTTCTTTGAAAAATGAATTAATCCATGTATTGTGTAGTGGTTCAATAAGCAATATTAGGCTGTGCACATATTCTCGTATGTACATGGGACGGAAAAAACGGTAACCAAAGAACTGGCTATAGTCGTATGCGATAGCATGTGCCCGGTCTTTTAGATTGTTTAGGTCGGACGTGTTCTTAGTGCCGGATGCAACCAAGTTATGTGTTGCAATTTCGTCAATGCGAGTAATGTAATTGTTTACTTCTTGATCAGTCATCACCATGCCTTCAATTTGTCTGTAAGTTGTCTGTACTCGGTGTTCATTGCGGCAACCTTCTTCTTTGATGCCGTGTCCAGTTGAAGGCCGTACAAATGTAGTATCGCAATCAAGTTATTTAGTATCGTCACGTCCTTGTTGAGCGCAGCCGATTTTTCAAGACGTTCCTTTTCTTCCTTTCTGATCTGCTTGGCATGGACACCGAACACGCGAGCCTTCTCTTTTATAAGCCGCGAGAAAAAGTCATACGAGTATAGGTTGGTAAGCTTTGTACGCTTGACATAGCGGCACTCGATATGCGATCCTTGACCGATATACAAGTAGAACTCCAGCCATCCGTCACCATATGGTCCGCATGATAATGCGAAACTGTATTGATCTCCCCAAACGATGTAGCCTTCTGTACGTTTCTTCTCGTCATTGAAAGACTCTGCTTCGAGAATATTCTTTGTGAACAAGCTAAGCAATGAACTTTCCTTGTCGTCATACTCGGTGGACAGATAGTTGCGCTTCTTGCGTTTAATGGACTTTGCGTAGTCCACCAACTGGCCGAACATCCCACGGTTGTCCGGAACGTCCTCGCGAGCCCACTCTTGGAGGATGTCGCTATATTGAGTTATTAAGTTTTCAATGTACGTCATTGGTGTCCTTCTTTTCAAATTGGTTGACGATGGCCTTCAGCGAGTCTATTTGCCGGCTTGTGTCTCGAGGAACGGCAGATACGCTGAGCCGTGCAGAATCCCGGTACCACTCGGCCTTCTCCGTCAAGCACGATACGGTTTCCTCTTGGCAAGTAGGTTTTGCATGCATGAAGTACATGTCGCGCTTTTCGTCGCCGACGTCAATGCCCATGCAGATCAGAACACCGCTTACAATCACCAGTCCACCCATTAAGCAGTGACCTTTCGCTATAAAGGCTACTGCAATGGTAAAGATAATCGCAAGCAATATTGCATATCCTACCACGAATCCGTACCATACCATCATCGGTGCGCTCATATCCTATTCCTTTGCTGGTTTTCCAGCGTCATCCAGTTACCGGATGCGTCCGTATACAGTTTGCTCATTGTTCCGATGACGTCGGTGAATTGTGTAGCAGTGAAATAGTCCTCGGCTGCGGTGTAATGGTCAAACATAATATAGGCATACCATACCGGCGTGTAACCAAATATAGTAAAGCCGATGTCGTAGTCGGGTATATATTCGCTGATTACAGGAATAGGAGCGAGCCGACCGTCGTTCATGCCTTTATGTGCCACGTCGATAATGTGACTGCTTAGCCAAATACTGACAAAACTTTCGTCCGGATCGTCACCAGAAAGAAATTCGTCGATGAAGTCTTCATTTACTTGCGGTATATCGTACTCTGCAAAAAGTTCTTTCATGCAGTTATATTCATGGGATTCCCTAAAAGCGCACGGTTCTGGTGTATATTGCATATCCTATTCCTTGCTGTAAGAACGTGTGGAGAAGTCCATATACATCTTGCGGAGCTGAACGAGGCCGACCATGTGGCTCGGCTTCATCGCGAACACGTCCTCGTAATGGAACTTGTACGTATTGAGGAGGAAGTACATACCGTCACCACCAGCCTTGTATGTGTGGATCGCGTGACAGCGGTGCTCATGTCCGTCGTCGTGGACGAGTATCGCATCGTACTTATGACCATTCTCCAGCGTGCCGTTCTGAACATCCATGAGGGTATCAGGAAGTTGGATCGCTCGACGACGGACGCAGTCCACGTCGTCCAGGAGTTTCCTTTCATGCTCAATGAACTGTTTCATGCGAGCGACGAAGTTCCAGCCGTTGACCTTGGACGGGTCTTCCTCCAGTTCGATGTCAACGTACTTGACAATATGCCTTAGCGTGGTGATGAGGGAATCCTTTGTACGGTTATGGAAAGCGGAGAACTTCCAGTAATGGCCGGGACACGCGTAGGTGCCTTTCGGCATGTGTTCGCGGTAGATAGGAACCGCGTAGTTCAATACTTGGGTCATTAGCTTATCGTCCGTATACGGCAAGTCGACGAACCGCCAGGAAGGGCGCTGGCGCTTTGAAAGCGCAATCTTGGATATGAACTCGACCTTCGCGATGTTCGGCTGGTTCTTGTAGTACTTGAACTTGCCTATCTCCAGATCACGGTAGGTCAAGACATTGAAGGTGTAGTCCACCTCGATAGTGTCTTCATCTGGTTCATATTTGTGTTTGATTTCCGAAGACACGCTGATGTTCAGTTCATCTAGCGTGTCCTTGATTTGTTCGAGTATGTTTCTATCCATCATACCGCAAATATAGCAAAAAATCGGAGACACGGCAATGCGATGTTTACTTGTCGGTTTGTTAAGAAAATTTAACTTAACACGACAGCCAAAAGGTGGACGCTTTGCTATATTTTGTACTGAATCAAAAACGGTTCATGAACACTAAACAAAAGGAAATCAATCATGGCTATCAAGTCCAAGATTAAGAAGATTACCCCCGAATACGCCAAGAAGCTCCTCGAAGCAACCGAGGCTGCTGGCATCACCAACCGCAAGGTAAACCAGCGTACAGTCGACATGTACGCCAAGGCTCTCCGAGAGGGCAAGTGGAAGCTCAACGGCGAAGACATCAAGCTCGACGAGGAAGGTTATGTCCTTGACGGTCAGCACCGTCTTCTCGCTTGCATCAAGGCTGGCGTGCCGATGAACACTTGCTTCAAGACTGGCGTGCCTCGCGACTCTTTTGACACAATCGACTGCGGCCGTATCCGCAACGGCAACCAGGTGCTCCAGATGTCTGACGTGCCCTACTACACCGTCGTGAACAGCATCATCATTGGTATCCGCGAATACTCCACCTACGGCCACATGGACACCAAGGAAAAGCGTCTTGCTCCGTATGAACTGCTTGAGGAATACAACAAGCGTCCGGACGACTACCAGGAAGCAGCCCAGTTCGCCATGAAGTGCGTCTGGGAGACCCATCTCATGACTCCGAAGCTGGTGGGTACCCTTTACTTCCACCTCGTCCACAACGTAAAGGCTAACAAGGCCAAAGTCGAGGAATTCCTGTCCTCCATCACGTCCTTCAAGACTGCCGACGACCCCATCGCCGAGAAGATGCGTCTCTGGCTCAACCGTAGCCACCACATCAAGGTTCGCGAACGTCTCCGCATCGCCTACATCATCAAGTCGTGGAACGCCTACATCACTGGCGACAAGGCTCCGCGCTTCGGTGAGCATGACGACGAGAACATGCCGACCTTCATCTAAGTTCTGTTTGTTGTAGCTAAACAAAAGAAGAAACTGCCGGGAGAAATCCCGGCAGTTTTTTGTTTCTAGCTCGTGACCTTGTCATGCGAGATCATTTTTCCGCCATGTGTATCCGTTCTCGCTAGTAGGTAAGAACCCCATCTTCTCGTAGAATATCTTGCTCTCGGCAAGACTGTTCAGGACAATCTTTTCGGTCGTGTCCTTCAAGTGGTTCATGGCACGTGTCCCGTAGTCAAGGAGCCGGCAATCGGCAGTGACCTCAAACGAATACACGTGTATGCCGTCTACGCCGTCCCACTGGCACGTGTACAGCACGACGGACATTAGCTTGCCATATCGTAACTGCAAGTCCATCAGGACGTGAGGTATGTGGGTCTCGTATGCGTTCTTGTCGCACATTGCGTGCGTCAATGGAAACCTTTCCAGCGGCAGGCTATCTATGAACTTCTTGCTGAATACGCTGGTGATGAACTGAGTCACTGTCGGTTTTCCTCTATAAGGGCGATCTTCTGTTCTTCCATTTCGGCATCAAGACGTTCCAGCATCTTCTTCAAGGACTCGTTGTGCTCGCGCTCGTACTTGGCCTCTTCCTCGTACTTGCGTTGCTTCTCGATTGTCGGCGCCTTTCTGGCCTTCTTGTCGAACTTCTGGGCATCCTTCTCGTGGCGCTTTACCGATTCGTCAAAGTCCCAGTGCCAGTGCGTACCGGGTCCGTGGAAATATGAACGCGACTTGCCGTCTACATGCACTGCGATGCCGGCGCTCTGCCAGAGGTAGGGGAACAAGTCTTCGACAGTCCGGACCTTCACCTTCTTGTCATTGTCGTATATTTCGTCCTTCTCGGTGTCGAATTCGTCCATCAGCGTGCCATAGCTGCACCGCCCAAGGTCATGGTATGCTTTAAGAGTGAACTTCATAGTAGCCTCCTCGGCATAAATTAGTCTATTTCGGCTAGGACATGCGCCTTTTTGAAATATACCTGGCGAACGACAGCATGTTGTGGCGCTGGCATTCCATATTGAAGTCGCGGATCAGTTCTCGCGGAGTTTCGGCTTTGAATAGCGATGGCCAGCGTTTCTTTATTCTCGGCAATGGTATCGGCGCCATTCCCATTTCTTCTGCCAGCTTCCGTGCGCGGTCCTCCCTTTCCCACGCGGCTACGATATCTGGATATGCAGCCGATGACTCGGTTACGACGCGGAATCCAACATGGTGTCCGATTTCCATTTCGTGCTTGCGTAGGTACGCTATCTCGCCGTCGGCGTCTTCTTGCGACCGGTAGTAGCCAACCAAGTATGACTGGATATCCAGCGAGCAAGTATAGTCCTTGTAGACCTTGTAGACAGTCTCGTACATCACTTCTTCCCGGACAGCTCGATCAAGTGCATGAGTTCAAAATAGGCCTTCATCTCCTCGGGCCTACGTGTAATCTTGGGTACGCTGAACTTGTTCGGACGGTCGCCCTCGATATCGTAGCACACAGTTCCGTGGTCATCGGTGGCACGGTAGTAAGTATTCTTCTTCAAGCACATAACCTCGCCGTTCTTGCGTTGGGCGATACCGTATCCGTCCATGAAGGCTATTTTTACTTGACGGTATGTATATACGTGACAGTCGGTGACATGGTGCTTCTCGATCTCCTTGCAGAACTTTCGAACAGATACAATATCCTTCCACAAGTCGTCTCGCGGTGCGACCCACATCTTTCCGCATTCTTGAACGCTCTCGCATCCGGTCTCGTCTTCCTGGTATACTCGGCAGTCGTATCCGTCCGGCACCTCGACTAGGCGCAGCTCGTTTCTGTCGTTATCTCGGTCAAACTCCTCGTAGTCGCCTTCCAGCGCCTCTATGAAGGGCACCAGCATCTCGCGGATATGCTCGGTGCAGTATCCTAGATTTATGGAGTCGTCCGGCTCTATGTTTTCCAAAGCGGTGTCCGGATCGGTCTCGTGGAACAGCTTGAACCACTCGGTCAGCAAGGGGCTGAACGTGTCGTGTATGCCCACTTGTTCGTACGACTCGTACAGCAAGTCCTCGGACCCCATTCCGTAAAGGGGATCCAGTCCCTCGCCATGCTTGAATACGAGCGACTTGACGCCTTGCCATGTGAGGTAGGCTCCTCCTATTCCGGGGCCGATTACGAACTTCTGCATGGAGGCCTCCTAGACGTCCAGGTAGACCGGACGGTGGTTGTAGCGCTTCGGCTTGATGATTACCGGCGATATGGACTTCAGCTGAGGCGGATAGAGAGTCCACACCTTGCCGTTATCGCCCTCTTCCGAGCACAATTCCGGTGCATATACTGCGTCATCCAGAGAAATGTGGCTGATGCAGTCAACCGGAAGCATGACACGGCCATCCTTGTCCACCTTCATGTCCAACTTGGAGAAGTTGATGGAGAAGTCGCCGAGGAAACCGGTCACTGATGTCTTCAAGTCCTTGGTGTCCATCAGCGGTATGCGAGAACGGAAGTCCACGCCAATCGTTGTACGGTTGCGCAGTTCGTCCATAGAACAGAAGGCAGTGCCGACGTACTCGTAGCCGTTGACGTCAACGTACATCTCCAGTACGGAGCTTCCCTCGCGGTCAAGGTTGAGGTCGCGCAAGGTTTCCTCGATGGTATTGCCGTCGTTGAGCTCGGCTGCAATGGCTGACAGACCGTCATAGTTCACGGAGTAGTTTACCAGCATGGATACCGCGAACTTGATGCGATCCATGTCAAGCTTCGTCTCGTGCGAGAGGTAATCAATCATCTCGCTGTCGGACAGCTGCTTGAACTCGAAGTGGTAGTAGAACCGGCCCGGACGGTTCAGCATGAACGTGCTTACCTTGTTCTTCGCGTTCACGGACGCGATGAACATGCGCTTCTCGCCGGAGCCGAGACCGTCAAGCATGGAAAGGAAAGGTATCTGCGTGTCTTCAACCGGGTCCTTGTCGTCAAAGACGAAGTTCTTCTCGAACTCGTCCATGACCACCAGTACGGGCTGGGTCACGCTGTTGATGAAGGCAATCGTCTCGGCCAGCTTCTCGGTACGGGTGAGGTTGAACACCGGCATACCCATTCCCAGAGCCTCCTTCATCGCCATCTTGATGAAGAGCGACTTGCCCATGCCGCGCTCGCCGGAGAGCAAGATGCCGGTATTGAGGGGACGCCTGTCAAATGCCTTGAAGCTCTTCGTCACGTGCGACGGGATGCTGCCGTAGATGCGGTCCGGGATGTTCAGGTCAATGTTGTCCACGATTGTGAGAATGGTTCCCTCCATCGGCTTGATGGAGATGGTGTACACGTGCGGTTCCAGTCTGTCGGAAACCTCGTTCAGGCTTCCTACGGGTCTAACCGTAGACCCGATTTTTACGTAGTTTTGTAT
>Ga0247608_10002773_pt1 | contig 21249 bp, 14 predicted proteins | sample 176DNAGHGlowgp2_FD_193490 | JGI IMG/M metagenome (GOLD analysis project Ga0247608, IMG submission 193490) | Sheep rumen microbial communities from Palmerston North, Manawatu-Wanganui, New Zealand - 1766 DNA GHGlow gp2 | ecosystem: Host-associated > Mammals > Digestive system > Stomach > Rumen ...
TATGCGAAATATGGCGTATCACCTCTGGGCGGCTGTCTGCCTATGCTGATTCAGATGCCTATCTGGATTGCGATGTTCAACTTCGTGCCTAACGCTATCCAGTTGCGCCGCGAGTCATTCCTGTGGATGGAAGACCTCTCTACCTACGACCCCATCCCCTTCATCGGACAGTGGGATATGCATATCTGGGGTATCGGTGACCACCTCTCGCTGACCTGTATCCTGTTCTGCGTGAGCAACATCCTCTATTCGTATATGACCATGCGTCAGCAGCGCGACCAGATGGTAGGCCAGCAGGCCGAGCAGATGAAGATGATGCAGTACATGATGTACGTCATGCCTGTGATGTTCTTCTTCATGTTCAATGACTACGGCTCAGGTCTGAACTTCTACTACTTCATCTCTCTGTTCTTCTCAGCAGCTATCATGTGGACACTCCGCAAGACAACTGACGACGAGAAGTTGCTGGCTATCCTTGAGGCAAAATACAAGGAGAATCAGAACAACCCCAAAAAGGCAAGCGGACTGGCTGCCCGTCTGGAGGAGATGCAGAAGCGTGCCGCAGAGATGCAGAAGCAGCAGCAGAATAGAAAGTGATCGTAATTCCATAACCCCTTAACTCCTAAGAAAGAAAAAAAATGAAAATAGGCTTCGACAACGAGAAATATCTCAAGATACAGTCAGAGCACATCAAAGAGCGTATTGCTAAGTTCAATGGAAAACTGTACCTCGAACTGGGTGGCAAGCTCTTTGACGACCACCATGCTTCACGCGTGTTGCCTGGTTTCAAGCCCGACTCAAAACTGCGTATGTTTGCACAGTTGCGCGACCAGTTGGAAATCGTCATCGTGGTAAGTGCTGAGGATATCGAGAAGAATAAGGTACGTGCCGACTTGGGCATCACCTATGATGAAGACGTGCTGCGTCTGCGCGAGGAATTCATGAACCGCGACTTCATGGTGGGTTCTGTCGTCATCACTCATTATAACGGTCAGAATGCTGCTGATCAGTTCCGTCATCGACTGGAGCGTATGGGCATCAAGTCGTATGTACACTACCTCATCGACGGCTATCCTCACAATGTGGATCTTATTGCCAGCGACGAAGGTTTTGGCAAGAACGACTACGTAGAGACCTCTCGCGAGTTGGTCATCGTCACAGCCCCTGGTCCAGGTTCTGGTAAGATGGCTGTTTGTCTCAGTCAGCTCTACAATGAGAACAAGCGCGGCATTCAGGCTGGTTATGCTAAGTTCGAGACCTTCCCCGTTTGGAGTCTGCCTCTGAAGCATCCTGTGAACATTGCCTACGAGGCTGCTACTGCCGACCTCAACGATGTGAACATGATTGACCCCTTCCATCTGGAGGCTTACGACAAGATTGCCATCAACTATAATCGTGACATTGAGATATTCCCAGTGCTTAACGCACTGTTCGAGGGTATCTATGGCGAGAACCCCTACAAGAGTCCTACGGATATGGGCGTCAACATGGTGGGTTTCTGCATCAGCGATGACGAGGTATGCTGTCAGGCTAGTCGCGATGAGATTATCCGTCGCTACTACGACGCTACCAACAAGATGGCTGAGGGTATCGACAACGAAAAGGAAATCAATAAGATCCTGATGCTTTTCAATCAGGCAAAGATATCCACAGCCTATCGTCGTGTCACTGTGGCGGCTCAGGCCAAACAGGAACTTACGGGTCAGACCTCTGCAGCAATGGAATTGGAGGATGGCACCATCATCACATCGAAGTCATCACCCCTGTTAGGTTGCTCGGCTGCTCTGTTGCTCAATGCCACCAAACACCTCGCAGGCATCAGCCATGAGGCAAAACTGATTCCGCAGAGTCTTATCGAACCTGTTCAGAAGACGAAGATAGAATACCTGGGTGGTAAGAACCCTCGTCTGCATACCGATGAGGTGCTGGTAGCCCTTAGCGTATTGTCAAAGGACGATGAGCAGTGCCGCATGGCGCTGGAGCAGTTGCCCCGTCTGCATGGCTGTCAGGTTCACTCTACCGTGATGCTCTCAGAAGTAGATCGTAAGATATTCAAGAAACTGGGTTGCGGACTGACCTGCGATCCCGTGAAAAAGAAATAAAATGACGCTTATGAATAAATTATTAGCAATCGGTGCCGCAGCTCTGCTTCTCACGGCTTGCGGCTCACAGAAAGAAAGCAACGAAGTGAACATCCAAAAGCAAACCATACAGTTGGAAAATGACCAGATGACGCCTGAGGCACTCTGGGCTATGAGTCGTATCGGTGGCTATCAGGCTTCACCCGACGGACAGCATATCGTTTTCCAATTGGGCTACTATAGCGTAGAGGAAAACAAGAGTCATCAGGTGCTCTGGATGATGAATGCCGATGGATCAGGACAGAAGCAGCTCACAGAAGATGCCGACAATGAGACGGATGCGCAGTGGCTCGACAACGAGACTGTGGCCTTCATCAAAGGTGGCGAAGTGTGGAAGATGAGTCTTGACGGCTCTAGTCGCAAACAGCTCTCTGAGACTGAGGGTCAGGTTGAGGGCTTCCAGTTCTCGCCCGATAAGTCAAAGGTTATCATCCTGAAGAGTATCCCCTTCAACGAGGTGATCAAGGAAAAGCCAGCCGACCTGCCAAAGACTACTGGCCGTGTGGTGACAGACCTGATGTATCGCCACTGGGACCACTACGTGGAGAGCATCCAGCACCCCTTCGTCTTCGCTGTAAATGATGGTTTCGCCATCGCCAGCGAAGGTCAGGACATCCTTGAAGGCGAGCCTTTCGAGTGTCCTATGGAGCCCTTCGGCGGTATGGAGCAGCTGGCTTGGAGCACAGACTCTAAGCAGATTGCATACACCTGTAGGAAGAAGACCGGTCTGCAGTATTCTATCTCTACCGACTCAGACATCTTCCTCTATGATGTAGAGAAGAAAGAGACCAAGAACCTCTGTAAGCCTGCCGACTATGTAGAGCCTGCCATCGAACCTACCAAGACGATGCTCAATCAGGCTGTCAATGCTCCTGAGAACCTGAAGAATTTGCCTGGCTACGACCAGAATCCTAAGTTCTCACCCGATGGACACTATCTGGCTTGGACATCTATGGCTCGCGATGGCTATGAGGCTGACCGGATGCGCCTGTGCTGCTACGATCTGAAAACAGGCGAGAAGACATTCCTTACGGAATCGTTTGATTCTAACGTGGATGATTACTGTTGGGCACCTGACGCGCGTACCATATATTATATAGGTGTATGGCATGCTACTGAGAACCTCTACAGTACCAACCTGCAGGGCGAGGTTAAACAGATTACAAACTTTCAGGCTGACTTCGGTTCACTGCAGATGCTGAACGACAAGCAGATTCTGGCTGAGAAGCACTCTTACACAGAGCCTGCCGATCTCTATGTGGTGACGCCAAATGATCCTAATTATGGTGTAACTATTGCTCAGATTACTGAGGTCAACAAAGAGATTCTTGACCAGCTCGGTAAGCCCTCTGTTGAACAGTACTGGGTGAAGACCACTGATGGTAAGGATATGCTTACATGGGTGATTCTGCCTCCTCATTTCGACAAGACCAAGAAGTACCCCACCCTGCTCTTCTGTGAGGGTGGTCCTCAGAGTCCTGTGTCTCAGTTCTGGAGCTATCGCTGGAACTTCTTCATTATGGCTTCTCAGGGTTATGTCATCGTGGCTCCCAACCGTCGCGGACTGCCCGGCTTCGGACAGGAGTGGCTTGAGGCCGTCTCTGGCGACTGGACAGGTCAGTGCATGCACGACTATCTGGCTGCTATCGACTTTGCCTGCGACGAACTGCCGTATGTAGATCGTGACCGTCTGGGTGCTGTAGGTGCTTCGTTTGGTGGCTTCAGCGTCTATTACCTCGCTGGTCATCATGATGGACGCTTCAAGTGCTTCATTGCCCACGATGGTGCATTCAACCTCGAAGCGATGTACACAGAGACTGAGGAGAACTGGTTCTCTAACTGGGAGTATGATGATGCTTACTGGAACAAAGACCAGACGGCTCGTGCCAAGAAGACCTACGAGAACTCACCCCACCGCTTTGTGGACAAATGGGATACACCTATTCTCTGCATTCACGGCGAGAAGGACTATCGTATCAATGCCACACAGGGTATGAGTGCCTTTAATGCAGCCCGCATGCGTGGTATTGAGGCAGAGTTGCTGATATTCCCCGACGAGAACCACTGGGTATTGAAACCCCAGAACGGAATTCTCTGGCAGCGCACCTACTTCGAGTGGTTGGATCGCTGGTTGAAGAAATAAGAAAAATACAGATAAGAAAAATGGGAGTGATTGATTCACTCCCATTTTTCATTTGTTTCGTATTCCTTTTTATTCGTATTCCGTTGGATCAGGAATTCCAGCATCGGCCAGTGCCTCTTTTCGCTCTACACACGTTCCGCATTTACCGCAGTGTTTCTCACCACCTTTGTAGCACGACCACGTCTCGGCATAGTTGATACCAAGTTCTTTTCCACGGGCTGCAATCTGTCCCTTTGTGATATTCGTATAGGGCGAAATAAGATGCACCCCGTTGTATGTACCAGCATTGGCTGCAGCATCGAAAGCCGAGACAAACTCAGGGCGACAATCAGGATAGATGGTATGGTCACCACCATGATTGGCCATCATCACATACTGCAGTTCGCGACTCTCAGCCATTCCCACGGCAATACTCAGCATGATGCCATTGCGGAAAGGCACCACCGTAGATTTCATGTTCTCGTCAGCATAATGTCCCTCGGGGATTGCCTCAGAACCCTGTAACAACGAGCTCTCGAAATACTTACCCATGAAATCCAGGGGTATCACGATATGTTCTATACCCAGTCGCTCACAGTGCAGACGGGCAAAGGGAATCTCCTTCGCATTATGATTAGAACCATAATCAAACGATATTGCCAACGCAATGCGATCCTTGTAATCATACAGCAACGTGACACTGTCCATGCCACCGCTCAATATCAAAATTGTATCCTTTTTTGTTTCCATGTGTACAAAGTCATGTTATGTCGCGTGCAAAAGTACAAAAAATTTGTGACAATATGGTCTAATCTCATTTTTTTTACCTAAATTTGCATCCGTGAATTAAAAACTTTTCTAAATATGATTGGACTTAACACGCTTTTATTCCTTGGACTGGGCGCACAGGAACTGTTGCTCATCGCCCTTGTTGTATTGCTTCTCTTTGGAGGCGCAAAGATTCCCGAACTGATGCGCGGCCTTGGCAAAGGCGTCAAGAGTTTCAAAGAAGGTATGAAAGAAGTAGACGACGATATCAAGAAGGATGAGTAATCATGAATCCGTCACTTTCTGGCAGCACCTTGACGTGCTCCGATGGGTCATCCTGCGTTCGCTGATTGTTGCTGCTACCTTCGCTGTCGCCGCTTTCTGTCTGAAAGACTGGCTCTTTGCCGTTGTACTGGCACCTCGCACCAGCGAATTCATCACCTTTCAATGGCTGGGCGTAGAGCCATTCAGTATTCATCTGATGAACACGGGACTCACCGAGCAGTTTATGACCCACATGCGTGTGGCCATGTATGCTGGTCTGCTCTGTGCCGCACCTTATATCATCTTTGAGCTCTTCCGTTTCGTCTCACCTGGGCTTTATCAGAACGAGCGTCGTGGTGCCTTTTGGATAGTCACCTCCGGCTACCTCATGTTCATGATGGGTACCCTGCTCAATTATTTCCTGATATTTCCCCTCACCGTACGTTTCCTTGGTACCTATCAGGTCAGCGCAGAGGTAGAAAACATGCTCACGCTACAGTCGTATACCGACACCCTTATCTCCATGAGTCTTGTGATGGGCGTCATTTTCGAGCTCCCCATCGTATGTGCCATTCTCGGCCGTATGCATCTTATTAGCTCCAGCCTCATGAGTCGCTATCGTCGTCATGCCATCGTAGCCATCCTCGTCATTGCAGCCATCATCACCCCCACCACCGATATATTCACCCTTCTGATTGTGTCACTACCAATCTGGTTGCTCTATGAGTTCAGCATCCTTGTAGTGAAACTGATTCGATAAAGTGCGCGCCTCATCATCCTCTTTGCAACAAAGATGAAAAAGACTATTGTATTACTCTACTTGCTGGTATTCTGGACTTCAGTCATAACGGCTCAGAAGCCACAACGATTTCACAAAGCGCTACCCGCTGGAAACTATAGTGGGATAACCGCCTTGGGGAATAACAGATATGCAGTGGTGAGCGATAAGTCGGAAAAGGACGGGTTCTTTATTCTGCATATTGAGATAGACAGCATCAAAGGCCGTATCACATCATTAGAGAACGAAGGATTTCAATCCAGCGGTCTGCCCAACAGAGATATTGAGGGAATCTGCTATCGTCCCTCAACAAATACTGTTTTCATTTCTGGAGAACGGGATAATGAGGTATATGAATATACATTAGACGGAAAGCGGACGGGACAACGACTGGAGATTCCAGACATCTTTAAGAAGGCCGGACATAACTACGGATTGGAATCGCTGACCTACGACAGGAAACGGCATCTATTCTATATTACCAGTGAAAGGCTCTTGGAGGGTGACTCCCTGCTTCGCATCCAATCCTTCGGTGATAACCTGAAACCTGGGCGTTGCTACTACTATAAACCTGATGAACCTATCAGCAGAAAACATTTCTACGGAGTTGCTGAACTCTGTGCATTAGATGACGGACGACTACTGGTTTTAGAGCGTCAGATTCATGTGCCTAAACTTAAAATAGGCGCATCAACCATTATCCGCATCTATGAGATTACGCCAACAGAGAAGCCCATATTAGAAAAAAAATTAGTCAAAGAGTTTCGCACCCGACTAAGTCTCACCAGTCGTAAGTTTGCAAATTACGAAGGACTCTGTGAGATACAAGGAAACCGTTTGCTACTGATTGCTGATTCACAGAACAGATTCAAAGGTTTTCTGCGCGACTGGTTCCTGATAATTGGAATTTAAAAATACTTAAGTTTGAAAATACTCAATTTATTTGGTGTTTTCCTTGCTTATTCGTATCTTTGTAGCGACAAATACTATTACTATGCTTCGAAAAATCAGAATTACGCTGGGCAGTGTGATGTTCATAGGACTGTCACTGCTGTTCCTTGACTTTACGGGAACACTACATCAATGGCTTAGCTGGATGGCAAAAGTGCAGGCTTTGGAGGCCGTGTTGGCACTGAATGTGGCCGTCATCGTAGGGCTCGCTGTACTCACGTTCGTATTCGGACGTATCTATTGCTCCATCATCTGTCCATTGGGAGTGATGCAGGATATTTTCGGATGGTTTGGAAAGAAAGCCAAGAAAAACAGATACACCTATTCTAAAGAATGGAAGTGGCTGAGATATGGCCTACTCCTGATATTCATCGCTGGTTGTCTGGCAGGTGTCGGCGCTATCATCGAGCTGTTGGCTCCCTACTCTGCTTTCGGGCGCATCTGTACCATGCTACTACAGCCTCTGTGGATGTTGGGCAATAATGCACTGGCATCGATTGCCGAGCATTACGAAAGCTATGCGTTCTATGGTGTAGATGTATGGATGAAGTCACTTCCTGTATTCTTCATCGCCCTCATAACACTGATTATCATAGCCATCTTAGCCTGGCGAAACGGTCGTACATACTGCAACACCATCTGCCCCGTAGGCACGGTACTATCATTTATTTCACGTTTCTCACTACTGAAGATTCACTTTGATGAAGATAAATGCAAAAACTGTTCGCTGTGTACCAAGAACTGTAAGGCGGCCTGCATAGATTTCAAGAATCACAAAGTCGATTATAGCCGTTGCGTGGTATGTGGCGACTGCATCAAGAGTTGTAAGTTTGGGGCGCTGAGCTATTCTAGAAAATCTAGTGGGACTAGTAAAACAAGTACGACTAGTGACACTAGCGTCGATGCCAGCAAGCGCTCCTTCCTCCTTGCCACAGCCCTTGTATCTACTGCCGCATTGGCTCAAGAAAAGAAACACGTGGATGGTGGCTTGGCCGATATCATCGAGAAGAAAGCGCCTGAAAGAAAGACACCTGTAGTACCGCCAGGTGCCGGTTCGCTGAAACACATGACACAACACTGCACGGGCTGTCAGTTGTGCGTATCAAAATGTCCTAACGACGTATTGCGTCCCAGCACGAATTTCATGAATCTGATGCAACCTGTGATGTCATTCGAGAAAGGCTATTGTCGTCCTGAATGTACACGTTGTTCAGAAGTATGTCCTGCCGGTGCCATCAAACTGATAGACAAAGAAGAGAAGTCAGGCATTCAGATTGGTCATGCAGTGGTCTATCCCGATTTCTGTCTCTCGGCTTTGGGCGAGAACGAATGTGGCAACTGTGCCCGTCATTGTCCTGTAGGCGCCATCGAGATGGTACCAAGCGATCCGGAAGACGATCTGTCGCCATCTGTTCCCGCAGTCAACGAGAATGCCTGCATCGGATGCGGTGCCTGCGAACACCTATGTCCTGTGCGCCCACTATCGGCCATTCACGTAGAAGGTCACGAGGTTCACAAGATGGTTTGAGAGTTGAAAGGTGAAAGTTGAAAGATGAAAGATGAAAAGTTATGGATAGAAGAGATTTCTTAAAATATATGGGACTTGGCTCAGCAGCTGCTATTGCAGCTTGCGCTGGAAAGAAAAATGACAATGGCAATGACATTGGTGAGCCACCTGTGGGACAGATGACATATCGCACCAACCCCAAGAACAATGATAAGGTATCCATATTAGGTTACGGCATGATGCGACTGCCACAACTACCTGATTCAGAAGAGTATGATCAGGAGATGATTAATCAACAGACAGACTATGCACTGGAGCATGGCGTTAACTATTTCGATACGTCACCTGTTTACTGTCGCGGTCTCTCTGAGCGCTGCACAGGTATCGCTCTAAGTCGCCATAAACGCGAGGAATATCTCGTGGCCACGAAGTTATCAAACTTTGGTGATGCTTCACGCGAAGGGTCGATGCAGATGTATCAGAACTCGTTCAAGGAACTGCAGGTTGAGTATATCGACTATTATCTGCTGCACGCCATCGGAGGCAGTATGGAGGAATTCAACAAACGCTATGTAGATAACGGCATGATGGACTTCCTCATGCAGGAGCGCGAGGCAGGAAGGATTCGTAACCTGGGCTTCTCGTTCCACGGCCAGAAAGAAGTATTTGATGAGGTATTAGCTATGACAGACCAGTATCACTGGGACTTCGTACAGATTGAGCTGAACTATCTGGACTGGAACTATGCCAATGAGATTAACAGCTTTAATGTGGATGCGTCCTATCTCTATGCCGAACTAGAGAAACGACAAATACCTGCCGTCATCATGGAACCTCTGCTCGGAGGCCGTCTGGTCAAGGACCTGCCGCAATACGCCATCAACGAACTGAAACAGCGTGACCCACAGAAATCCATCGCTTCGTGGGCTTTCCGCTATGCAGGTACCCCAAAGGGTGTGCTCACCGTACTAAGTGGCATGACTTTCATGGAACACCTAAAAGATAACCTTCTCTCCTACTGTCCGCTGGAACCTCTGACGGAAGAGGAGCAACGCTTCCTGGACACAGAGATTGCACAACAGATGATGGAGATGGGTACTATCCCCTGTAACAACTGTCAATACTGTATGCCCTGTCCCTACGGTATCGATATCCCAGGTATCTTCGTACACTATAACAAATGGTTGGTGGAAAAGACGTTGCCTAAGGACAAAGGCGACGAGAACTACCGTAAGAACCGTCGTAACTACCTCATCAGTCTGGATCGTGCCATCCCTAAGGACCGTCAGCCCGACCATTGCATTATGTGCAACCACTGTATTGAGGTAAAGACCTGTCCCCAGAAGATACGTATTCCCATGGAACTGAAAAAGATAGCAGACCTGATGGAACAATTGAAGAGAGACGAATGAAACAGTATACAGACCTATTTTTAGATTTCGACGACACACTTTATGATACCCACGGCAATGCAGTGATAGCGCTTGCCGAGACATTCGAGCACTTTCAGTTGGACCGTTATTTCGATGATCCGCAGGTGTTTTATGATGACTATTGGAAGACCAACATCGACCTGTGGGGACGCTACTCCAAGGGTGAGATAACACGCGATTATCTTATCATTGAGCGTTTCCGACACCCTCTCTGCGTGAGTGAAGAGTTAAGAGTGAAGAGTGAAGAATCTGCTTCCACTTTCAAAGGGTACTGTCTTAAGATAAGCGATGTCTTTCTTGACTACTGCGCATCGAAGCCTGGCGTCATAGAGGGAGCCCACGAACTGATGGACTACCTCAAACAAAAAGGATATAAGCTACATATGACCAGCAACGGTTTCCACGAGGTACAGTACAAAAAGTTAAAGTCCTGCGGACTGAGTAATCATTTCGACACTATCATACTGAGCGAAGATGCAGGCGTTAACAAGCCCTCACCCTTATTCTTTGAATATGCTCTGAAACAGTCGGGAGCCAAGAAGGAATCAACCATCATGATTGGCGACAACTTCCAAACAGACATCCTGGGTGCCAAGAACGCTGGGCTGGATACTATTTTCTTTAATCACTGGCCTGAATATCCTGCAACGGAGCCTGTGACTTATGAAGTAAAAGCATTAAAAGATATTATGAACATCCTATAAGATTAAACATATGGAACAGAAGAAAGAAGAACAAATACTTGTACGCATCACTGGTCAAGACCGCCCCGGACTGACAGCAGCAGTGATGGGTATACTGGCAAAATACGACGCACAGATTCTGGATATCGGTCAGGCCGACATCCATTCTACACTATCTCTGGGTATTTTGATTCGCATGGACGAAGCCAATAGCGGACAGGTAATGAAGGAACTACTATTCAAAGCCACAGAACTGGGCGTCAACATCGGTTTTGCCCCTATCTCAGACGATGAATACGAGGAATGGGTAGGTCATCAGGGAAAGAACCGCTATATCCTGACAGTGATGGGACGACAGTTGGAAGCCAAACAGATAGAAGGAGCCACACGTATCATTGCCGACCAAGGCTTCAACATTGATGCCATTCGCCGCATGACGGGTCGTAAGAGCATTAAGAACCCTGCCAAGCACATCCGCGCCTGCATTGAATTCTCATTACGAGGCGAGCCCCAGAATCGTCAGGAGATGCAAGCAAAATTCATGAAGTTATCGCAACAGATGGAGATTGACTTCTCGTTCCAGAAAGACGATATGTTCCGCAGAATGCGCCGCCTTATATGTTTCGATATGGACTCTACGCTCATTCAGACGGAGTGTATCGATGAACTGGCAGAGCGCGCAGGCGTAGGTGCTGAGGTAAAGGCTATCACCGAAAGCGCTATGCGTGGCGAGATAGATTTCAAGGAAAGCTTTACCCGTAGGGTTTCGCTTCTAAAGGGACTGGACGTAAGCGTGATGCAGGATATTGCCGAACACCTGCCCATTACCGAGGGTGCCGACAGATTGATGTCTATTCTGAAGACTTGTGGCTACAAGATTGCCATTCTGAGTGGTGGATTCACCTATTTTGGTGAACACCTGCAAAAGAAATACGGCATCGATTATGTCTATGCCAACGAACTGGAAGTTGATGAGAACGGCAAGTTGACAGGTCGCTACGTGGGTGAGATTGTGGATGGACATCGTAAGGCCGAACTTTTGAAACTCATCGCACAGGTTGAGAAGGTGAACCTGGCACAAACTATTGCCGTGGGCGATGGTGCCAACGACCTGCCAATGATATCTGAGGCCGGACTGGGTATCGCATTCCACGCAAAACCACGTGTCGTAGCCAATGCCAAGCAAAGCATCAATACCATCGGACTGGATGGTGTACTGTATTTCCTTGGTTTTAAAGATTCATATTTGGGCGACCAAGGAAAAATGTAGGATGAGACATTTCGTTTTTGGAATAATGCTATGGGCGTTGGCAATGGGATGCTATGCCCAGACGGACTCTACACAAGTAAAGAAAAAGAAAGAGCGTACCGTTGAGCTATCGGGTGAGGTGTATGATTCTTTCACCAAAGCCAAGGTGAAAGCACTCATCACCCTGATGCGCTCAGACTCAACATTTGTAGACTCAATGACCTGTTGGACATGGAGTACATCTTCTTATTACCAGTTTAAGGTGCCGGCTCAAAATGCCGACTATATTATCAAAGCCTCTGCCGAAGGGTATAACGATACAACGATGAACTATAAGTTGCGACATATTGCACGCAACTCATGGTTTGAGCTGCCTCGCATCCTCATGAAGAAGAAGCAGCGTTCAGACGATGATATCTATAAGGAAATCGGACTCGGAGGAGTAGTCGTCACGGGCACGAAAGTAAAACTGGCCTATCGTGGCGACACGCTGGTGTATAATGCTTCCGCCTTTAACCTGCCTGAAGGTTCTATGCTCGACGGCCTCATCCGCCAGATGCCTGGTGCCGAGTTGAAAGACAATGGCGACATCTATATCAACGGCAAGAAAGTGGACTATCTCACGCTGAACGGTAAAGATTTCTTCAAAGGGCAGAACAAGGTGATGATTGACAACCTGCCTTACTACACCGTGAAGGAACTGAAGGTCTTTGACAAGAGCACCAAGCAGAGTGAACTCATTGGCCATGATGTAGAGAAGAAAGACTACGTGATGGATGTGCAACTGAAGCGCGAATACAATCGCGGTCTGATGGGTAATATTGAAGGTGGATACGGTACCGACAAACGTTACATGGGACGCCTGTTCGGCCTCTACTATGACGACCACTCACGTGTAATCATCTTTGGTAATACCAACAATGTAAACGAGATACACCCTCCAGGTGCAGAAGGCGAATGGACACCCAGCAATATGCCACAGGGACTGAGATCAACGAAACAGACTGGTTTGCACATTGAGACAGAAGATAAAGACAAAAACTGGGAGACCAACTTTGATGCAGGTTTCTATTGGGATGATGCCGATAATATGAGCCGTACCTCCAGCGAACGCTTTGCCACTGGCGGAAATATCATTGGAGGCTCTGAGTCATGGAGCCGCCAGAAAGATTTCCGTTTTCAGGCCTTTGACTACTTCCAAATAAAGAAGCCCGTCACGTTGTGGGGTACACTCAATGTCACCTATACCAACGGACATCGCACTAACGGCAGTCAGGACTCCACCTACCGCGAGAGCCTCATCAACCAATCCTTCAACGACGGATTGACACGTTACCGCACGCTGAACCTTAATGGTAACATCGGCTTACACCACAAGTTCGCTTGGGGCGATTATCTGATGGCAGGTCTTTCAGGTAGCTATATGCGCCAGAAGCCAAGCGACAGTTGGACAATGAACCGCACACTCTTCACCCAGACAAGTGATACGGATCTGCGCCACAACTATGCCGACACACATAGTAACAACTATAGTTATGAGGCAGAATTCGGCTATTACCTCCAGCTACTCAATAGGTGGTTTATTGGCGCCAATGCCAGTTATACTCAGTCGTTAGACAACAGCAACAACCTGCGCTATCGCCTGGACCGCTTGGCAGAAGACAAACTACAGACGGAGTGGCTACCTTCTACACATGAAGAACTTAAAAGCGTGATAGACCTTAACAACTGCGACGAACAGCAGTTGCTGACGCGTACAATGACTACCTCATTAGAAATTATGCACTCCAGCGATAATGAGTATTTCTCATTCTCACTCCCCATCAAGAATCCACACGAGCGACTTTATTATAACGACTTCGCTGGGCTCGACACTATTGCACGCCGCAGTTACGTTGAAATAGCGCCAAGAATCAACTGGTCGCGTTGGGGTAAGAAGAATGGTCTGAACAGCTTAGGCTACAGCATGAATATGAGCAGACCATCATTGGCAGACCTGATGCCTGTAGATGATACCACCAACCCACTGGTCACCACTATTAACAACCCAGACCTGAAACCTACGCTGACGCATAACGTGAATATCGGTTTCCAGTTTAACAATGACTCTATTCGTCGTTTCATCCGTGTTTGGAGTAATGCCTCGCTCACCCAGCATTCCATTGGTACACGTACCATCTACGACACCACAACGGGTGTCTATACCTATATGCAGGATAATATCAACGGCAACTGGAACTGGAATCTTGGCACCAGTTATGAACAACCACTTGACAGCGCCAAACGTATCACCCTGCAACAGCGTTTCAGCGTAGATTATCTCCATTCTGTAGATTTCGATGTGGTCTATGAATCCTACAAGCCCTTTGAGGAATATGACTTTCTGAAGAGCACCGTACATAACTGGACGCTCAACGAACATCTGGGCATAGAATATCAGAAGGACAAGCTCACCGTTGGCATCAGCGGCGAGATAGACTGGCGCCGCTCTACCAGCCATCGTGCCAACTTCGAGAATATCTCAGCCTTCGACTATAACTACGGCGGACTGCTGCGCTACACCATTCCCTGGGTGAAAGTGAACATCGCTACTGATATCCGCATATATAGTCGCAGGGGCTATCAGAGTGAGATGATGAATACAGACGACCTGGTATGGAATGCCGAACTGGCACGCTCGTTGTTCAACGAAAAACTCACATTGAAGTTCACGGCCTTCGACCTGCTGCATCAACTCTCCAACAAGCAATATAGCGTCAATGCACAAGGTCGCACAGAGACATGGAACAACTGCATCCCACGCTACGTGATGCTGTCCGTTGCCTATAAGTTCAACAAGCAACCAAAGAAATAAGAAAAGAGGTGAGACGTTTAAATCTCACCTCTTATTCTTTATGATAACATCAATCCTTAATTAATCAGGAATATCTTGGTCTGACCATTGAAGGTTGCCTTAACAGTAGCGCGACCCTCAACGATAGGACTAACCTCACACTTCACACCTGGCACATCAGCCTTAGCCTCCAGCTTGGTATTAGCCTTCAGAGGACCATAGACCTGATAGCGAATCTGGTCAGCATAGCCGTTCTGGTTGGTGAAGCGGATAGGCGTTGCGGGGATATTCAGCTTCTGGCCATCAGCAGTAATCGTGAGCTGAGGAACAACAGGAGCCGTATGATCTGCACCCTTAGAGAAACTGATTCCGTGGAGGTCGAACAAGCCCTGAGGACGCTGAGGCTCCTGAGGACGACGACCACCCCACTGAGGACGTCCCTGAGGCTGCTCTGGCTGTTGCACCTCTGGACCATCAGCCACGAGGTAGATAGCATGCTTGCCACTAAGACCCTCTACAGCAGGAACGGCAGCATAATACATCGTCTCCTTACGGTCTGCATTAGCTGGTACGTCAACAACACCAATCTCCTGACCCATCCAAGGATCATCCAACTTAACGCGAATCTTAAAGGCGCCCTTTCCGCTAGGTGTCAAATTGAGACCAAGTGTAGTCTTGTCACCAGCCTTAGTTCCTTCGAAGGCCTTGCAGCCCTTGGTATCCTGAGCCAGTCCACCAAAGCCGAAGTACTTGAAGCCTACGATACCACCATTCTGAATACCTGCCAGATCCATTGAGTTATTCCATACATCATGGTTGTCCTGCATCCAGTTGTTTGCGTTAGGACCATACATAAAGGCAGCATAACCAGCGCTATAGTAGTTATAAGGAGGCAGTCCGAAGATCTGGAAGCCCTCACTGGTCACCTCAGCACCTGTATATTCGTTACCGTCGGTTGCCTTTGCTGTCCATACATTATCCTTTGTGAAGGGGTCATAACCAGTGATAGTTACCTTACCACCCTTAGCCACAGGCTTCTTATCCCATGTAATCTTCACAGGAGCCACCATTGTCTGACGGGCATTACCGAAGCCACGTGGAGGACGGTGATAGAACACGTACCACTGACCGTTGATTTCCTGCAATGAACCGTGCGTATTATGACCAGCATTCGTTGTAATCAACTTAGAGCCATCCTCATTCAGGACAACGCCACGAGAGTCAACCAACACACCACCAGAGCGCCAAGGACCCAGAGGAGAGTCACCATAAGCATAACGCAGAGCCGAGTTTGTGTTACCTAAGCCATACTCCTTACCAGAGTAGCCAGAGAACACCATCACGTACTTATTACCCACCTGACGGATACTTGATGCCTCAAAGAAATTGAAGTCCTTAGGATCCTGCCCCTTATAAAGAGCCTTATACTCGCTGCCAGCCTTATCCAACAGACGACCGTCAGCACTTACAGCAGGAATAAAGGGGTCTATCAGTTCTGTACCTGGACGCTTAGAGTACATCGTGTTCTGATCAAGCTCGCAAGCAGTTGAGTGCTGGAAACCATAGAACACATAGGCACGGAAACCGATGTTATAGTCCTTATCCTTCTTGTCCGTGATATTTTCGATGAATACAGAGGGGTCGAAGTCAATCAGCGAACCAGGCAGACACTGGCGACCATCCTCTGTCAAGTTGATGGGCTTGAAGGGACCATTGGGACGGTCACCCTTACACACCATCGGCGTGCGACGCCAACCACGAGAGTGAGGATAGAGGTAGTAGGTCTTCTTACCTGTAGCCTTGTCCTTTACTTCCACCAAGTCAGGTGCATACATCGTATCCCACTGACCATCTACAAACCAAGAGAAGATATGACCCTCATCGCGCCACTGGCTGAGGTCTTCTACTGGTGCTGACCACATACGGATATCAGGACCGCAGTAGGCAGAATAGTTCACATCGTGCGAACCAATGATGTAAGCACGAAACTTTCCCGGCTGATCGGGATCTTCAAACACACGGGGTTCACCATCGGGCACATGTTCCCACAATGGCAAATAGGGGTTCTGGGCATTGATACCCATCGTGGCTGCGAAAGCCACAGCTAATAAAAAGATCTTCTTCATAAAACTCGTTAAAGGTTTTTATTCCGTCTGCAAAGGTAACAAAAAACAGTGACAAGACTTTTGGATTATGTGTCTTATCCTTCCGATTTTGTTACATCAGGCAAAGAATTGGCGGATAGAAGCCATATAACGGGTTAATTGTTTGGGATAACTACGTCCCCAGCGCGTGATGCTATTATGACAGAAACTGATGGTCAGCCGTTTGCGAGCACGCGAGATAGCCACATAGAATTTGCGTGCCTCTTCCTGTCCACCACGTTCTGTATCGGCATAGACACTGGGATATTTTCCCTCCACCGCATCATAGACGATGACATGGTCAAACTCCAATCCCTTTGCCTTATGCACAGTGCTCACGAAAACACGGTCCGTCATACTGGAAGCCCCACAGAGGTCAGCCTCCTTCATGGTAGTCAGGTCCTGGATATGTCGATGAAGCTGATCCACCAACGACAATCCGCTGGCAGACGAGATCAGTTCCTGTTCTATATACCTTATTATATATGGTAGCTTCGGCAGATGACCAATACGACCAATGTCACGCAGATAGTCAAACGTATATTGCAGTTCCGTTGAGAGTGGTGTGATACTACTCTGTACATAGAGTCTGCTACGCGAATGCTGATAAAGATCGGCATAGAGATGACGGAAACGGTCTATGATTTTCTGATGACGCTTGATAAACTCCTGCTGACGTCCAATGATACTCCTGGCACGATCATAGCAATACACCATGAGACTATTCGTTGCCAGTATATCATCATTCGCCAAGTGAGAGTTCTGCCCCTCAAGCCCTAACTGTACCAATAAGTCCTTCAACTTATAACTCTTCAGGCGCGGACGCAGCAAGCGTGCCATCTTCAGACTATCAAAATAAGAAGGCCAGAGCCTGAACATCGACAGGTCTGGTGCATATCGCTGCATGTTATGCTCCATAATCTGATAGTCGTAAGTAGCATTGTGTCCCAGGATAGCACAACCACGAGAGAAATCCACGAATCGCTGCAATGCCTCCTGATGTGACAGATGCGGTTGCGCCGCATATTCCTCTACCAGCGGGTTCACCACCTCGCCCAACATCTCAGGAATCGTACGATCTGTCTCGATGAAGATATTCAACTCCTCTATCACCCTACCCTGTCTCACCTTTACGGCAGCTATCTGCACCACATCATCCTCAAAGACATTCAGTCCTGTGGTCTCTGTATCAAACACCACCACATCGTGCTTCTCATAGACCCTGACAAACTCGTTCAGATAAGTAGACTCCTCATAGTCCAGGAAATCAACAGGCGACAAGGCCAGTTCCATCACCTGACGCACGAACTGCCTTGAGGCACTATTGGAAGTATAGACATGAAGCCCTGTAAAGAGATGCGACCAGGCAATGAAATTCTGTTCCATCGACACCACACTGAGATGAGCCAACAGCAAACGCACCTCTGGCGTAGAAAAACAGTCGATACCCGATATCTTGAAATGCGGCAAGGTCTGCAACGCACCACTCACGTCATCGGCATCACTATTGAAAGCCACGATAACCGCCACCGTGTCGTCGGGATATTGTTCATAGATTCGACGTACCTCATGTGCCACAATGTTAGCTTCATCCACATTCGTATCAGCCTCAAGAAGCTGCAGATCGCCAACCTGCTTCTCCGTCTTATTCTGTGTTGATGGCAACAGATTATGAGCAATACCCAATTGCTGTTCGCCGTACTGATTAAAGACATCCAACAGATACTGAGGAGAGCGATAGTTAACAAAGAAATTATGGAAGTGCCCCTCGCCACAGCGCTCTTTCAACATCGTAAGCATATCAGTCTGAGCACCCATAAAAGAGAATATAGCTTGCTGAGTATCACCAAGATAGACAACCGTTGCTCCAGTATCGGTAAAACTATCAATAATAGCCAATTGAAGCGGATTCAAATCCTGTACCTCGTCTATCTGGAGCCATTTCAGTTTCTTGATAGTAGGCGCCTCCGCCTGTTCCGTATGATGCGACTGATTCTCGTCATACTGCATCAGCATATCGTATGTTTTCAGGAGCAGGTCCTCGAAATCCATCAGGTCGTTTTGCTGTTTGTACAACTCATACTGACGGGCAGCATTCAGACTCAACAAGAGCGCTGCGGCCTCCTTACTGAGTAACGCATGCTCATCCAGATACTGACTGGCTTGATGATAAAGCGTGATAGACGAGTCCTGCGTATATGGCAGGCGGAAAGCAATACACAATTCCTTCAATGCCGATGCCTGCATGGCATCACGATGTACCATCAGCTTCGACGAATAGCGATGCTCACACTGATACATCAGGTGTTGCAGGTTCAGTATCTGCGAATAGCGCTGCCTATCCTTGTTATCACCCAATACTTTCAGTTCATCCTCACCCAGGAAATCAGCCATGATACTAAACGAGGTGTCATTATCTATCACAGCCGTATGCTCAGGCACAATACCATTCTCAAAAAGAAAGCGTGAACAGAAGCGATGCACATTACCCACAAAGAGAGCATCCAGCCCCCGTACATTGCCCATACGCTCATAGATACGCTCCTTCATACCTCGTGAGGCACGATTGGTAAAGGTCAGACAAGCCATATCGGCAAATTCCACCCCATGTTCATGAGCCCACACAATGCGCTCGGCAAGCACTGCTGTCTTACCGCAACCAGGAGGCGCAAGTACCAGATGATAGCCACCTGTTGACTCTATGACCTGTTGTTGTTCTGTGTTAAATGTCATCACCACATTGCAAAGGTAACCCTTTTCTGTCATATTGACAAGCGTTTTTGTTAAATATAGCGAATTTTTTTTGTCAATCATCCGAAAAGTAGTACATTTGCTTACACAATTTATCTATGAACTCTAAAATTATTTAATTATGGAACCAACACTCATGTATGCACTCATTGGCGCAGGAATCTTTTTTCTCGCCATCTTTATTTTCGTATCTTATGTGAAGGCCCCCCCCTCATTTGCCTTCATCATCTCTGGTCTTTCCAAGCAGCCTCGTGTGCTCATTGGTAAGGGTGGATTCCGTATCCCCTTCCTCGAGCGTCTGGACCGCGTCTATCTGGGACAGATTACTGTAGATATCAAGACAGAAGAGAGCGTGCCTACCAACGATTTCATCAATGTTGACGTTGATGCCGTGGCCAAGATTCGTGTCACACCCGATAGCGAGGGAACCCGTCTAGCAGCCAAGAACTTCCTGAATATGACGCCAGATGAGATTGCCATGCAGTTGCAGGACTCTCTGCAGGGTAACATGCGTGAGATTATTGGTACGCTCGACCTGCGTTCTCTGAATACCGATCGTGACGGTTTCTCAGACCAGGTGATGGCAAAGGCTTCACCTGATATGGCAAAACTGGGTATCGACATTATCTCATGTAACATCCAGAACGTGACTGACCGCGAAGGTCTTATCAAGGATCTGGGTGCTGACAATACAGCAAAGATTAAGAAAGATGCCGCTATCAACCGTGCTATTGCTGAGCGCGACGTGAAGATTGAGGTGTCTAAGGCCGACAAGGAGTCAAACGATGCCCGCGTGGATGCCGATACCGCTATCGCTATCAAGAACAACGACCTCGCCTTGAAGCGTGCTGCCCTGAAACAGCAGGCCGACACCGCTCAGGCTGATGCCGATGCTGCATATGCTATCCAGCAGCAGGAACAGCAGAAGACTATCAACGTGAAGACCGTTGAGGCTGAGATCGAGAAGACCAAGCGCGAGCAGATTCTGTCTAAGGAGCGTATTGAGATTAAGCAGAACGAGCTGGCTGCCGAGATTGAGAAGAAGGCTGATGCCAACAAGTATAAGGTAGAGCGTGACGCTGCTGCCGACCTGGAACAGCGCAAGCGTGTGGCTGAAGCCCAGAAGTACGAGGCCGAGCAGCGTGCACTCGCTCAGAATGCCGAGTCTGACGCTACCCGTTACCGCTTGGAGCAGGAGGCTGCCGGTATCAAGGCTAAGGGTGAGGCCGAGGCTTATGCTATCCAGAAGAAAGGTGAGGCCGAGGCTCTTGCTATGGATAAGAAGGCAGAGGCTTATAAGAAGTATAACAATGCAGCTATCGTTCAGATGATGATCGAGGTACTGCCTCAGGTTGTTGAGAATGTGGCTAAGCCTATCTCAGCCATCAAAGATGTCAATATCTACAGTGGCGATGGTCAGGGTATCTCTGCTATGAGCGGCAACGTGCCCGTAGCTATCAAGCAGGCCTTCGACGTGCTGAAGAGTGCCACTGGCGTAGATATGGCCGACATCATGCGTGCTGGCACTATCGAGGCTAAGACTACTCGCAACGTCAACCTGAATGATCAGGCTCGCGATGCTGTTGATAATATCACGGGTGAAAAGTAAAGACTTATTATCATAC
>Ga0247608_10002774_pt1 | contig 21247 bp, 36 predicted proteins | sample 176DNAGHGlowgp2_FD_193490 | JGI IMG/M metagenome (GOLD analysis project Ga0247608, IMG submission 193490) | Sheep rumen microbial communities from Palmerston North, Manawatu-Wanganui, New Zealand - 1766 DNA GHGlow gp2 | ecosystem: Host-associated > Mammals > Digestive system > Stomach > Rumen ...
TCCCTCTCTTTTTTCTTTTTGTAATTTCTCTTGTTCCTCAATTAGACTACCAAGAGTGTCCATTAATTTGTTTATCTTTTCCGTTACTGACTCTAGCGCCTTATTTCTCAACCTCTCTGCATAATTAGTCTCAAAATCAGGATCTAGGAAATCAGGAATAGACCTAGTGAACGTTCCTTTAATGCGCTTTACTTTTCCATCTGGTGTAAATTCGTTAAAGGCAAAAATGATCACCATAGTTTTGTTATTCTCACGTCTGGCTATTCCGAGATTTACACCGATGATATCAAAATTATATTTCTCATCTTCTAAGTATCTCCTAAACCAGTCAGAAGAACGCGTATAGTTTCGATATGTATGATAGATTTTATATTCTTTCTCTACAAAATCTTCAATGGCGGTCTTAATTATTTTCCACTCGTCCTCATAATGCATTCTCCCTGACCAATCTGACCCCACAAATAGGTAATCGTAAAGCTTTGAATTTTTTGCTTTTAACTCATAATAAACCTCTCTTGCACTCATCTCTAAAATAAGGAATTCAAGAAACGACCTGTATATCCATGAGCCTTATAAAACCCCTCTAGCTCAGATAAAGGAATATATAAGTCTGTCGAATCCCCAGTTCTTCTAATCATTTCATCTGGGGTAGCAAATCTTATACATTCACCGGGACCTGATATAAATCTAATACCAATACATCCGTCCCTGCTCCACATCAACTCTATGACCTTCTTATCTTCTTCTAAATATAGTCGGCCATGTTTACTCATCTCTTCTTTATTTTTCTCTTCAATAAAATCCGATATGAGCTGATCAAACCCCACCTCAGTAAAATCATCAACTAAGTTTTCGAAGGCGTATTTGTAAGAGTCTGCAAACCCTTTTATATCCCCAGGACTAAATTGATCTTGATACCTTTTCATATTTTTTTTTATTTGTTATTTATTTGAGACGATGCATTAGGAGAGATAACCTGACATACGGCCTTCTCCCTAAATTCCTTCAATGATCTAGCATCACAATAGGACATGGCGCTACGAAGATAAGAGTCAAAGTTTTCAGTCCAACCAGATAATGTGTATTCTTTCTTGACTTCCATACTTTTTCCCTCAGCTGTCTTAAGTGCTCCCGTGTTTCCCATTCCTGCCTGAGCCGCTTTAGTCGACATACCACGATAAATTAGAGTCTGACCTAATTCATCTGGTGTCTTAGCCGCTTTCGCAAAAATATTTCCACACATCACATAATCAGCCCCTAATGCTAGCGACTTAATTATATCACTATACCATTGCATACCTCCGTCGGCTATTATCTTACAATTTGAGTGATATCTATACTTCATTTCAGAAATTTCAGATATCAAAGATGCATAAGGATAGTGGATTGCCGTAGACGTAGAAGTTAAGCAACCTTGGCCCGAACCAATTCCGATTCGCAAAAAATCAAATCCAGCGGCATCATATAATAGATAAGTTTGTGGGTTGCCTATATTACCACCCATCAGAACAATTCCTTCACCATACTTTTCTTTTAACGCTTTTCCCAGATCAATTTCCTCTTGCATACTACCATTAGCAATATCAATAAGGACATGAATCTTAAGCCCATCTGAAAAGCCTCTATTGCCTCCACCATCATAGGGATTTTCTAAGAACCATCTAGCCTCTTTCAAACTAAATGCACAGAATACCTTGGCACATAGTTTTCTTCTCTCAGTAAACCAAGCCTCATATCCTCCATCTTCTCTATCCGCATCTTGATAGCTTTGAGGAATAGATCTAGGAATTACACAGGAAATTTTATTATCCCAGTAATATGTCCAGTTCATGTCATCCATAACAGAATCCATAGGTGAAGCGATTAAAGGATACCACCCCTCTTTCCCCTCCAGGCTCTTTCTAAATGGATCACACTCTTTTCTAGATTTAATGCTTGTTGAAACTGCGGGAATAATACTAATATCCCGCAGAGAATACAACACTTTTTCTCTTAACATAAAATTTATATATTATTTACACTAATAAGAAAAAGAAAAGAGGAAAATAGCAAATTCTGCTATTTCCTAAAGTTTCTTAAATGTCCTCTTTTTAGCTCGGCTTGATGTTTTAGTGCCTTCGACATATGCTTTAGATAATTGACTCTAATATAGAAATCCATAATTGCCATCTCTGCCATTCCTCTATCAATTTGCCAGGTCCACCAATCATTTACGTTTTCCATCTCCGCCCATACTTCACCTACTATAAGAACATTCGGTAAAACGTCAACTATTGATTCAGGGACTATTAAGAATTCACACCATTTTTCTTCAAAGTCTTTAAATCTTGGCACAGTTTTACTACACAAAAAGGTATCCATTCTAATACAAATTCCATTGTCCCCGGCCTCATAATGTATACCACCAATCACATCAAGGTCAAGATCTATAAACCTCTTATCATACTTTATTATATTACACTGCATCTTTCCACAATTCTTCTAAGCTCTTAAGTGTCTTCTGCGGCGTGTCTATTCCAAGCAAGTGTGACATCTCGGTGAAATCAAAGCTAAGTTTAAGAAACGCCTTATCACAGTTATCTAAAAATATTAAATCTAACCAAGAACTATTTCGCGTCCTGGATACAACAATACCCGTTACTTTAAATGTATTATATTTGGTTCCTTTAATCAGTCTATTTCCTCGATATATACCTGTTATACCGAGCGATTTTGATGCCTTCTGTAGTACTTTATTTTTTGCGACCAATGAGTACATGCCGGGGGCTACATAATAGTTTTCATATTGCTTAGTCCCGCCGATTGATCTCATGTACTTCTCTAACTCTTTATTCGATAGCCTCAAAAAGTCATCTATCCTCATAAAAACCAATCTGGCGCAATCCGACGTTTTTCTGCAAAATCTTCGATAATTTCAGTAATCACGTCCCTAATAGTCTGATCACCATTAAAGAGGCCTGATCGTCTACTCCCCGTGCACATCTTATTCACCCTAAACCACACCTTCTCTAGTGCGATTAGATTGATGTGGTAGTATCTGAGAGTAAGAATAATAGCTGGATATAGTACTCCATCCTTATCATTCTTAAGAAAGGTAAGCGTGATATTGTCATAATCGGGGGTATCTGGATTAAGATTGAAGCCAACCCAGTAGATTCCAAAGCTGTTCGTTGACTTCTTTCTAATTCTCTTATCTCTTCTCTTTAGGCCAGAAAAATTACGAACTTCTTCTAATAACTCAGAGGCATCCTGATATCGTCTATTCAATGCCTGTATCTTTATGTCCAAGAATTCATCAACTGTCATCTTAAATCCCCCGGTGTATCATAATGAAGTACATCTCTAATCGTATTACAGTCAAGAGGGCCGATATTGAATTCTCCTTTCTCGTCTCTCTCCCACTTATAAAAACGACAGAGATCCTTACTCAAATCAATACGTATCTTTCCAACAACATTAACAAGCATATCATTGACTATTATATCAACTGTATCGCCTTCTATCTCTACTCTAACTCCACCAAAAACCATCCTTCCTCTCTTTCTGATTTTAATGTCATTAGAATACTTGATCTTAATCTTAAAGAACGCACTTATAGTTTCATAAGGATTGATGCGCCCCGGATTGATGGTAGTAGTATTTAAATAATTAAAATACCATTTGATTCGTGGCTTAATGAATTCTAGAAATCTATCCGGACTATAATGTATAAGTTTGTATAAGTCCACCGTTGTAAAATCCATCTACAACCTCCTGTAAACAACTATCCCAAGAAGCGGAATAGGTAATTGATGATTGTTTAGTACGAAAATGTATTGTTGGTTCTCCTCGTTTTGGAAAGGCAACACAAATTTGCAGGTTGGAATCATTAAAAGAAGTAATCCCCGGCATTCTTATCACACTATTCCATCTATGAAGTCGAACATAGATATCTCCCTGACTATCTCTATCGAATACAACTTCTTGGATGCCTAGATAATTTGCTTTCTTCTTAATTATCTTAACATCCATACTTAGATTAGTCGGAGTATGATCATGATAAACGTCCACTGCTATCCAATACAGCTCTAGGAGCTTCAGTTTTAGCAAGTCTTCTACCGTCATCGATATAGTGGTTTAATGATTCGCTTAGATTATCCACCTTAATCAACCATATCCTTTTCCTAATTCCACTAGGATCAGACATATCTGCTGCTATATACTTAAAATATGGAATTAGTCGGTTGGAATCATCAAAATCTAAACATATCTGCTCATCGTCTTCGCCAAAAGTTAAGATTATCTCTGTTATTCTATCCTGTGGCTTAGTTATATTAAAACCAACGACATGAGGTTTATTGTTTTTCTTTATTATCTTCGACAACCCACGCCAGTAATCATAGCCAGTCAAGCCTATATCATTGAGAACTGACTTAACCAGGCGTCCACTATAATTATTAAGAGAGTAAGGGTGAAGACTAAAAAATTCTGCTAATGATTGAATGCTAATAGAAAACAACTTAGTAAATGTCATCCTACTTTTAGTGTTTCATTAACATAGTCTTTCAATTTCTGGGATCGATCTGAAATAGTCCCAAAAAACTTATCCGTCCCATTAGCTACCCCTGTCAATCCCTTCTTAAAATTATACAAAAGACTAACAACAGAGTATCCCGATCTAGTTCTGAAATCAAGTACATACCCATCTACCTTAAGGTCTGTTGATGTTGTAGATAGATGAACGAAACTCTCTCGCTGCATAACACTGGTAATATGAAAAATTTCTGACTTCTTTATCACCATCACATTAGCTACCGGAACAAGTATCTCTTTATCCATCCTAGGCGTCTTCTTCATCAACTTATCTATTTCATCAAAGCTTAAGTCAAAGAAATTTTTTAGTGTTATCATTTCAAAAATAAGGAAACAAAACGAGACCGAAGTCCCGTTAATCTATTAGAGTGTCATTATATACGCCAGGATTGTCTCGATACCATAAAAGTGATTTCTCATAATCGACTCTTTTTAATCCATTCGTACGGCCAGAGAATATACTATTTGATATCACTTCGCTAATCTCATCACCATCAAATACTATTGAAACTACTACGCCATCAACATCCTCAATCCCGAGAAAAACTATATCTAATGACTGCTTTTTCGGGGCGGGAGAAAAGCTATGGATATACGAAATGCCATATTTATTTGCCTTTTTGAGAATAACCCCGCCGGAATAATAGATAGGGCCGTGGAGATTTAAAAACTTCTTAACTACCTCAGCCTGTTCCTTTGATGTCGGAAATATGCCTAATGTAACTAACATCTGATTCAGCTTATTTCCACCACCGGACTCTTTTACTAGTTTCTTGATATCATTCAAACTCAGCTCAGTAAATTTAGTTAGTGTCATTTGATTATACTTCTTAAACACTTTCCAATTACTGTTTTATCTGGCGAATCAATACTGAAATCTATTATTCCCTTTTGGCCAAAAGCGACAGGCTGATATAATTTAACTTTCCTTAGTTCATATCCACTATTATCAGACCTAAAATAGATCAGCCTGGCCAAATATTTTGTATCTCCAGTCTGAAGACTAATATCTACATTAATCCCTATTTCATCGAAGGCTATGTCTCTAATCCGCTGGGTTTCTAGGCCGATAAATTCTTGGTATAGTTTTTTCTTTACTTTTCCAGATAATCCAAGAACATACCAATTACCAGGCTCAACACCCCGCAACCAATCGGCCAGGTCAGCAAAAGTCATCCGCCAAAGCCTACTCGCTTTCAGTCTGTGCATATATTCCTGGTGCTTTAATAAAATCTGCTAATATTTTTCCTTTATCCAACTCTCTTCGTTGATCTAGACTTGGCACGGGTAGGGATGAAGCGAGAATATTTACGCCTCTTGATGTTACTTCTATTATCTCTCCATCATTATTAAACAGAAGATCGAGAGAGTAATGAAAGAATATAAAGGTTGTTGAGAATAAGATATTAAGTTGATAGTACTTTGATCCTAGATGTCGAAATAATCTAAAGAACACAGCACCATACCTATTCGCCTTCTTAAACAACTTTCCTTTTATTATTCTCCCGCCAGTTAATCCTAAGAACTTCATTATTTCTGGCGTATCATCTTTCATTAGACTAGAGACATTATTAGCCGAGAGAGACAAATTTAAAAGATCAATTCCCCCACGGCCTGCTATATATACCTCTATCTGGGCAATAGATAATTCACAAAACTCAGTCAGTCTCATCTTTCTTAAATTTATAAAAGCCAAGTGATATATCCGGCATCGATAGAAGGTATTTAATTGATAATTCACTCTTCTCGGCTTCATCTCCTCTTAGTCCACCACCATATTCCGGGTTTTCAATGATTTGTGTATGTGTGTGGACGCCGGTAATTTCATTATTTATAATTACGAAAGAGACTATTGCTTTGAGAAAATGAATATGTAACATCATCGTCGGCCGATTATATGCGTCTTTGATTTCTCGGTTTAGATAAATACTAGTAATTCCGTATCTATTGGTCTTCTTCTTAATTCTTCCTCCTGTAACCATTAGTCCGCCAGTTAACCATAGACTAACATAACCACTGGCAGAAGGAAGCAATTTGAAATAAGATCTTAAATAATCCTCAATCTCTTTTATGCTAATCTCACAAAACTCGGTCAGCCTCATCTCGTAGCATATCTTTAATAGTTTCGACAGGATAATAACTGCCATCCTTAGTTTGGCCAGATAGTCTTGGTGGATTTTCTTTATATCTCCAAAATGCACCAACAACTTTTCCAGCAAAATCATAGAAGTATAGGTCTAGTGAAGGAGTAACCAAAATACTTCCCAGTCCTCCCCGCTCTACCTCTATCTTTTTAATAATTTTCCTCTTCCTATAATAAAGTAGAAGATTCTTTTTTGGTAATCCGACAATTCCAAGAATACCAGACAAGTTATGATTACTTAAGTGTTTGATATCTTGAAACCGACTAGATAAATATAAATCTAAAGACTTTGCGTCCATCCTAATAAACTCCGATACTCTCATACTCTCCCACAATAATAGTCGGCGAGAGTTTTATTCTTATCTAGTGTGGAATATAGATAAACATACTTATCCGCCTCTATTTCAATAACACTCATATCAGAATTTATAACAATATTAAGTAGTCCCCGGTCACCACGAAAGGCCAGGACGATAAGGTTATTTCTTTCTGGCCAATCGAGAGTAAGAGAAGAGATTCCATATTTATTAATCTTCTTCAATACCTTCATTCTCACGCCAATTCTTCTATATTTATAATTAGGAAAACCACGGAGTTTAAAAATATAGGCGAGATGTTTATTATGTCTAAGCAATCGTCCACATGCTTTAATGTCTTCTAACGTATAGTCGGATAAAAACTTCTCAAACTCAGAGACGGGAATATCAAAAAGTTCGGTCAGTCTCATCTCCTCTAGCTATTTTTAACATCTCCAGGACATTCTCTACTCTGCCAGTCGATGTTGTTTTCTGTCTTACTATACTCGAGGAAAAGGCAGCAATTCCATCTCCATACCGCCATAAGTTTCCCACCGGTCTACCTTTAAGATCATAGAAGGTTAAATCAAGGGAGGACGACGGTAATATTCCTCCTAATCCTTCGGCCGGGTATTCTCTCTTTTTAATCAGCTTCTTCTTCTGTCCTATCCTTGACTTCTTAAAATCCTCCAGGCCCAAGAAATAATAAATATCTCGGCCGGAATTTAGGAGGGAGAACGTCGAAAGAACTTGATTTAAATACTCATCCATCTCAGTCGCCGTCATCCTAATAAACTCGGCTACTTTCATGTTCTCTAGCCTCCTCTAATAAATCTGCCATCGACTTCTTTAAATCCAAATCAAAGATCCTCCACCCATAAGGACCATATAGCTTTGATTCGACGTCACATATATTAAAGTCAGAGTCGAAGATAATAGTGAATAATACTCTCTCCGGATTTTTATAACAATAGGCCGTGAAAACAAAGAACCTAATACCGTCAACTCCCTGCTCCCGTGCCCCTAGAAAATCCCAGCGACTTATATTATACTCCGGCGATCCTTTCTTCCTCACCTTTATATCTCACCGGTTTTCTCCTTTATGCGACATCTTTAATCCCCCTGCCCTTAGCCTCCGTATTATTTCTTCTAAAGGCAGGTGGAGAAATTCGTTTATTGTTGTTCCTTTATCTAACTCTTTCGTTGTCGCTTCCATCAAAAATAAGGAAATCGCGGAGTCTTTTGTTTTGTCGATATCTTGGTTTGGCGGATATAAACTCTTGTCTCCTCCCCTACTAAATCCATCTATAACCCCAAAATCATCTCGACTAATAAATATCGCTAGGTCTTGATAGGGGGATGAGAATTCGATAGTATAATAGAGGCCGTTCCACCAATGATTAATCGAATTGAAACACCATAGATTGCTTTTCTTTCCTAATCTTGCCTCTCTACCATACTTATAAAACCCAGTTAGACCCAGTTTCGTAGCCAGCTTTTTATTGGATCTTGTTACTCTGCCGACATTATAGAAATCCCGAAATTTATAGCCCTTAAAAAACTTCTCTAGGTCTAATATGCTTAAGTTAAAAAATTCAGTCAGGGTCATCTCTTTTTAATAATTTCGAAGCCATTATCACGTTTGCCTGTTTCTTTATTTGATATGAGGCATGATTTAAGTTCAAAGTATTCCTCTAAATCACTTGCTTTGGCTGTTTTATCATATCTAAAGTCTGAATAAATCTTTGTTAATTTTTCCTTTATAAGAGATTTTGAATACCTTTTACCGACTTCAAACTTTTCATAAATAGCATCAGCTGTTGATTCTTCAATTGAATTCCAAGATTTAACTATTTCAAATCCCTGATCTCTCTTTCCTGTTTCTTTATTAGGTATTAAACAAGTTTTTATCTTAAAGTATTCCTCTAAATCACAGGCTTTCGCAGTTTTTTCATAATCATATTCTTTATAAATCTCCCCTAACTTCTTTTTTATATCAGATTTTAGATATCTTTGGCCCGGTAGAAACTCCCCATATATTGTATCTATCATTCCTAAATTTTTCTTTGGTTCTATTAAGTTCAACTTATCCTCAAGCAAGGATTTTCTATAGGACACTGCCTTACATTGGTCTGGGCCAAGAATATAATAGTACTTAGAAAACTCAATAGGAACTTTTTGAAGTAGTCTATTTCTATTGTCTTCATTTAAATCAGATGTACAAATTAACTTCATTTTGTCTGGAAATTGTGTTAATTTTCTAAACTCTCTGAGAACTTGATCTACCTCTTTGATCCCAGAATAGGATTTTGTAAGCCTCTTTAAGGTCTTGATATCAATTTCCAAAATTTTTGAAAGCTCTTCTATAACATCGCTACTTGTTCCAATAGTTATACCTATAAGATCATATATAGGCTCTACCTTTTCTTCTATTGTTTTGAAATCGCTAAAATTTCTTCTCTCTATAGAAAAGACTTCAGACAAAAAATATATTTGTATTATCTTTTTTATAAAATTAGATAAGTACTTTCTTATCTTTTTTAAACCATCAAAATCCTCCAAAGTAGATAAATCAGGGCTAGAGTTGAAGAAATCAACTATTTCTTCATTATATACAAACCACTCTTTTCCATAACCAGAAAATCTATACTTTCTAAAATGATATTGCACCCTTGCTTCGTCCAACAGTGTTCCTTCTATAGTCTTCAGAAGTTTGCAGGTAGGGTTATGAAGTTTGTATGCCGTCATTCTGAAAGCAACATCTTCGGCATATCCGATCTTTAACAGGTCTATATAACCTCCTTTTTCATCGTATCCTGCAGATTTTACTAAATATAACATAAATTATCATCTCTTTTTAATAATTTCAAAGCCATTGTCTATCTTACCGGTTTCAGAGTTTGTAATTTGACATGGCCGAAGCTCAAAATACTCCTCTAAGTCTGTTGCTTTTGGAGATTTTGAGTATCCTAGTTTCGTATAAATAGCTCTAAGCTCTTCTTTGGCTCTTGCTTTTGATATTCTAAGACCTACAGTAAACACCTTATCTAGCTCCTCAGAAAGATCTGGCTTGAGCTCTTGATTGCCTATAAGTGAGTTATATTCTCCCTCTATATTTCCTTTTCTATATCCTAAATTCCAACATCTGGTAGTTCCTAAAACTCTAATATAGTTTTGGAAATCTGTTGGAAGAAGATCTACAAACCTACCATACTGAACTTCTGACAGATTAGATAAACAATCTTCACAAGCAAAACGAAGCTTATCTGGGAACTGTGAATAGGACTCAAACATCTTTATTGCCTCATCTACTTCTTTATCTTCAAAATTTTCAGAAACTTTATCTACCGCATCAAACATACTAAATCTATCTCGATAATCTATTTGCTGAATATCAAAAGCTCTCATCTCTGATACCATAACTAGGTTGTTAAACTCCGGTACCAAATCTTTTCCACCATGAGTATTAACTGCTACATAGTTCTTTTGGTAGTTATCAGTCTTCGCGGCATCCTGATATGTTTTAGCCATGTTTTGCTTAGAAAACTCCGTAGATAGGCTATTATAGGACTTTAATAAGTCCAATGTAACTGCCTTTTTGTTTTCTAATCTTTTATTGAATTCTTCCCTAGTCTCTGCCTTACTGTCGTCCGTTGTTTTATAATATAAGATAGCAGCGTTTTTCCATGGATTACAATCTAGTCTTTGTCTACCAAGTATCTGAGGGAGGTCTAGTGAAATATCGACGGCAAGACACTTAATGTTAGAGTCACTAAAGATAAAAGTTCTAGCATTAGTTGAATAAAAGTCCGCTCCAAGGTAAACTGTTCTTGTACATAGTGTGAACATCTTATGTGGCTCTTTAGGTAGTGGAACGTGTCCAAATACTTTTGATCCTTTCCCTACTCCAAAGGCTGCTCGAAGTTTCTTCTCATTTTCTGGAGTTTTAGCACATAGGATGTTGGCTTCTTCTAAAGTTAATCCAGCCCTTTTAATTATATCACATATGTTCTTAACTGAATTAACATAAATAACTGCCTCTTTAGATTGAATCTTTACAATATGACCAGTACTATCAACTGAAGCTGATGCCTTTCCTTTATTACTTCTATAAGCGTTGATTATTTCCATGGCCTCCTTTGTCAAAGACTTGTATGGCTCTTTTTGTAGATTTGGACGTCGTACTCTTCCAGGCTGAGCGGTTTTCCAATCAAGCTCGTAGTAAGGAAGATCTTTAAATTCATCTAACATTTCTAAATATTCGTCCATCATTGGAGTAGCCGATACATAGCATATATTATCTATTTTATCCAGTTGGCTGATAAATTCCAGCTCTGTATCAGACTTGAATTGTGCATCAACAAAAATTGCCTGCATTTCATCCACTACTACATAGAATTTCGATAAATTCTCCCCTGCAACATTACATAGGGCCTCTTTAACATACCTGAATGAGTCATAAGTAACTAAAATCTTACATGGCAACCCGCTATTAAAACAGTAGAGAAAATAGTCCTCTACTTGTTTTACTAGGCCAAGAGCTTGATTGTTGTTTTCTACTTCAGGATCAGACTTTGAAGACGATCCCAAGTCTTTATCGATTCCAAGCTCTTTTTCGAATTCATTTCTAACATAAAGGACTTCTGGATGCTGTTCTTCTTTGTTCTCTAGTAAAATCTTTCTAGGACTACAGAGAATTACATTTTCGTTATTAGTAATACAAAATTCAGTAAAACCACATCCTGTTAATTGTTTATTAAAAACGTTTCTTCCTTGTGGTAAACTGAACTCTTTCCATTCTGAAATGTACCTTATTCCTTTTGGTACAATAATCTTTTGTTTTATCATATTTGTTTTAAGAATTAAAATAAAATCTGTTCAATCAATGAACAGTTGGGAGGTGAACGAAGTGAACGTCCTCCTCTAAAAACACACTATTCATTTAACTATTTCATTGATAAGAATTTAATGTCCTCAGAATGGCGAAATCCATCATTTCATATGCAATAAGTAGTGAATATCATATATAATATAAAAAATAATTGATGGAACATACATTATTTTGTGTGTTTTAAATAGAAATTCTCTAAGAAGAATAGAAAATAATTGATGAAATACTGAACGGACCCCCCAAACCTCCCTCTCTTGTCTCTCCACTACGTTCCGAGCCAATTCACTCCAGGTCCGTTCTGCGTCTTTGACTTTTCCTTTGTACAATGATATCTTCTCTCAATGGAAATTATACAAGAAAAAAAAAGATGTTGGAACCCTCACAAGGCCGCACAGTCAGGCCTTGTGAGTGTCATTATTGCATTTATCTTCATATACCGGATACACAACTTATCTATAAACTTCTTCTCTAATTCTCTAAATACTGCATCATAATCATCTACATCAATCTCGTCCAGTTCAAATATAAGTCTCAGGTTCAACTTTTCACCTAAGAACACATATACTTCTTTAGGGATAATCATAAAACTAGCTAAGACTTCTCGATCTCCATTACTCAATACAGAAACAACCTCACCTTTATATAGTAGATCAAGGTCAAGTTTTTCTATACTTCTTCGTGGGGTAATAACAACACAATCAAGTTTCATCATAGCCCTTCATTTGTTACTATATCCAACATCTTCCCATTTAAATAGTCTCTTATAGCTTTTTCTAGGGCCTGAACTGTTGCAATATAGTAGTCATCTTTTATCTGCTCCAACTCCAATCTCCCTATTACTTCTGCTTTAGGGAATAAGTCTAATGTGTTTTCAGGGATTATCAGGTACATTACGTCGTCTTTTCCCTTTCTCATCCACGCAGCTCCATCCCAATATATAACGTTGCCAAGATCTGTGAAGTCTATATGTTCAGGATAAAGCCACCTAATAACTTGTCCCTTTAGATATACCCCAAATACAACAGCCTTTTTAAATATCTCCTTATCAAACTCAATCATTACTCCCTTCTGCATACTTCTTAATCATATCTTGAATCGTCAAATCCTCTTCTATGTCAACCGGTTTAAGCATAAGTACATCGGCAAGAGGAAATTTAGCAAAGAATATATTAGTATTATCCTCCAGTTTTAATTTCCCAGATTTATTGATGTCATAACCAAGTACATATCGACCAGGAAGACTTAAAAGAATTGTGTCTCGGGTGAAGTTGCTATACCTGCTAGAAGAGATAATAGCTTTAATTATACTTCGATGCTTTCGTTTAATAATTAGTCGGTCGTGATCTTCTATCCAGGGTTTTCTACAGCAGCCGAGGAAACTTAGATCTTCTGTTATTTCATACGATGCTTCTTTTTGTTGGTTATTCTCTCTATCCACAAGCCTCTCTTTTGCTACTATAGATATTTCGTTTACAATCCAATTAAATCTAGCCTGTAGTATATCAACCATTCATATATAAGAACTTGAGTTTTCCTTATATGTGAGATGAAGCTATTAGAGTTTCTAAGTTTACCAAAAGAAGAATTAGGTAAGTTAATAGAAACAAAAGAAAAGGAACTATTAGATATATATAAAGGCCAAGGAGATTTACGGAAAGAGATGAAAAAGATCTTTGGCTTTAAGGTGTATCGTGGAAAAGCAATAGTGAAAGGATTGAGAAATGACATATGGTTTGATCACTTCTCTTGTGCACCTGGTCTTGAAACTGGTGATGATAAAATTCATATTTACTTTATCTTTGAGTGCACTTCTTGGGGCTGTGGAGAGGTTATGGATTGGAATTCTGTAGCTCTAACATTTCATTACTGTGAAGGAGATATAATAGATTGTTCTGGTCGACTTGGGATGGGTTTTCCAATGACTCAATTTTCAGAGCCACGTGAATATATACAACTAAGACATGGACTTGATAACTGTTGGTAGATTATTTAAGCAGAAGATTGATACCATATCTGATTATATTGACTTCTCGACAGGTGCGATTTGGATAGAGGGTCTTTGGTCCAGCCCTCCTAAAAAAGAAATAAAAATTAGGAAGAAACTGAATCCACATCAAATTGTAGCTATTGAATGTTCAGGTTGGCAAGAAGTATTTGACTCAATCTTAGTTCAGTTTCATAGTATAGAGAATTTTAAACTATCTCTCTGGGTTGATAAGAAAAGCCGGCTGGTGAGTAGAATTATTTATGAGAGAAGAGATGTGAAGAGTGCAACATCAGATAGCACGCCGGGTTGGGGCTACATAGAGAGTAAAAGAGACGTGCTTGAGAATTTGACTTTTGAGGATTTTATTAACAAAGCGGAAGGATGAGACTATCTGATTTTCTTAAGATGAATAAGTGGGAGATGGAAAAATACGTAAAAGAATGCCTCAAAGAAAGACAGATTATTGATGGCTGCCTGTGTGTGAATTTGCATTTAACTGGTTTTTGCCCAACTAAGTCTAAGGTTCTGAAAAAGGCTCATTCACATAGGATCTCTTATAGTCATGTATACTTTTGTGGAACATCATTACATTCTAGTATAACCTTCTTTATTGGAACGAACTATAAGAAAGTAGAAATTATATTTATGTCTCGATCTAAGAAGATAATTAGAGTGTGTTACGGTGAGTGTGGTAAATACGGTAATAATCTTAAGAATGTACCAATGGAAGGTTCATTCTGGGATCCTAAGAAGAAGAGATGGAGATGGGAAGATTAAAGCCCATCTTTCGTTTTCCTTAATTATGATATGAAAGTATTTTTAATAATTGTAGCGATTATTGTAATTTCTATAATCGTGGCAGTAATAGTTAAGAATGCTACGAAAAATTACATACATATTGAATCCGCTGTAATGTGTTCTCGCCTTTTTATAGACCCAGATATAGAAGAGAAGTATATAGATTTAAAGAAGGGAGGATACATTATGGTTAGAGAAGGACTAGACATGATCAAAATATCTGAGGCAACACTAAAGAGATCAGATATTAAGATTTTCGAAACATACGACCCAAATGAACCAGATAAACGAAAGCTGGCAATTGCAAAGATTACTAATAAGAATAGGTATACTGGGGCTATTTTACATAATGGAACAGATGTTGTCTATTATGAAGGAGACCAAGCATACATAGCAAAGGTTATTCTTCAGAAAGTTCACTTACAAAGCAGATCAGAGGGAGACGGTGAAAGGCATCCAGGCTTTCGGGCGACGGATGGAGATGTCTCAATTAGCTTTGATGAGTATTGTGGTTGGATCGAAAAATTATACGGAGACTACAGAATTGAGAGTGGTAGTTGAGATAAGGAGATTTAAGAATAGACCAATATTTTTTAAGGGAGAATTTATCGGAGGGAGCATGGTTGAGGAAGTATTAATCTTGAACCCTGATGATAAATGTAAATGGTTATGCATACCAACAACAGGCATGATAAAATTGCCAACTGAAAAATGGTGTTCTGATTTTGTAAGCGCCTATAGATTTGACTCCAATGCTAATATGACAACTATAATTAATCTACCGAGGGAAATAGATCCAGGTAAAGTTGTCTGGAGAGGTTTGGTAGAGGAGAGCAGAATTAAATCTCTTATTGAATTATTTGCGGTTGATCAGTTTGTAAAAGAGCTGACTCACGGAAGACGAAGAACGCAAGGTTATGGCAGGAATAACGGAGATTAAGCTGAAGAATATTAATCTATACGAAAGAGATGGTGCAAGTAGTTCTCCTTTGTATCTTGAATCTGGTATATATAAATTAAATGCCGATTCATTTAAGTTGCTAACGGAATATAGAGAGTGTATTCTTGACATCGGCGGGCCAAAAAAGAAGTTTTCATGGACTAGGCGGTCGATGCCAATCGATCCTAACGAAACCAAGGATATAGAATTCGCTATGCCTCCCTATAAGTATATTTTATCGATTAGTGAGGACGACAGCGAAGTAATGTCAGAGGTAATTTTGAAGGAAGGGAAGATCATGATATACCGAGATAAAAAGGATATCATAGATTATTCGAATAATCTACTGATTAAAGAGGAATTTCTAGAGAATTTTATACTATCCTCTAAACCTATCCTCTTTCATGTATCTAGTGTTGGTGAAGAAATTTTTAATAGTATAAAGAACATGGGCCTTTTTGATATAAATGAAGAGAAGCCGGTTAATAGCTATTGTTTCACCGATGCTCAGTTAAAAGAGATAAATAAAGTCTTTCCTCTCCTATTTAGTGATAGCGTTGAGGAGGTTTTGAAAGATGGTAGTTATTATCCGTGTGGTGCAAAAAAGGCGGGAATTAAACCTTTCTCTCTTCGAATGGCTGGTAGTGGGTTTCAAAACTTACTATTCTTATATTCAGCATGGAGTTATTATACCGACCGAGGAGAGACATTGCTTATTAAGAATTGGGACATGAGCTTGCATCCACTATTGAAGAATGCGCTCATAGAACTAATGAAGAAGATTAATAATAGAAACAAAGGAACATTATTTTTAATGAAATATGAAGATTAATCAAGATTTATTGCTGAGTTTTGGAAAGGTTGTAGTTAATAAAGACCTACCAAAGTATAAAGAGTTGCCTAAACCAAAACCAAAGGACGATGAGGAAGCGACTGCAAAACTAACTACACCGAACATGGCTATGGATGATTCACTAGACGAGGCATTCTTTTCAAATACTACTGAAACTGGCGATCTAGTGGCAAAGGATCTGAGTGACTATATATCAAAGGCAGATGCAAGAGCTTTTAATATACTAATCTCAGGTCAACTCTTGAATGATATTGGTAAGTATCGTCCTAGCTACTCGATTCAGATGAGTGCCTCTAGTGGTGAATCTCGCCCTATTCCGGTTGATGGTAGTAATCCAGACATAAAAGAGGATGAAAAGTATATAATCGACGTATCTGATATTTTCGATCAGGTACATGTTGAGGTAGGTAAGGAGAGAGAATTCATCGAGAGAGTTAGAGTATATTGTGATCTGATAACGAAAGCAAGAAAAATGGGACAGACAGCACAAGAGGAAAAACTGCTTCGTGCTCTAGTTGTCCATATTTACGAATCAGTTTTAGCGGTATCTGGTTTCTCTCAGTATATTGAACTAAAGCAACTCCAGGATCTACAGAAAAAGTGTAAACGACTCTTAGATCTTGATTATCTGACAAACTTCACGAGAATCATACCGACCGACGTAGCTGAGAGAAAGATTAAAGCGGATGAATTACATGTTTTTGATAATTATGTAGTTCTTCATTATGATCCAACTGGTGCTATGACGGCTATGACTGAAGAAGAAGAGCAGAGAGAGATACGGAGAAAAGCAGACCCAGTTCTCTTTGGTGTTATAGAGGGATCGACCAAGTTATATTATATTGGTGATTGGGTAGACGAATACTGTGATTTAACATGGGATCAGATAGTGGAAAAGATAGGCTCGAGCAAACTGGAATAAAAGAGGAGTTTCTTGAGAAGCTAAATCACTCGGCCGGGATTGATTGTTGTTTTGATGCCACGTATGATAGTATTGTGGTTACTCCAAAGACGAGCACAAAACACGAGTTTAAGTTTGATAGCCTATCCAGTGTTTGTTTAATACCACAAGATAAGATATATGATCTTCTGACAGATATGGAGGACTATTATCGAGATACTGGTTATGTTCCTGAATATAGTCCTAGAAAGATGTCAGAATCTCGTGGAATTGATATATTTCATCTGATCCGATATGATGACTCTAGGTTTATGATCTTTAATAGGTACTTTAGGCCGATTGAGAAAATACCATCAATAGAGGGTTGGGAATTTGAAAAAGTTGATCTAAATGACGAACAAACAATTAATTGATTATCTCTTAAGTCAGCCGGCTAATTCTAGAGATCATCAGGATATTTGGAAGTATTTTGTCTTGGGAATCAATCCAGAGACAAGAGAGAGTCTTGATTCAGATTTCGACGACCTTTGGGAATACTTTTTAAAACCAAGAATAGAGGAGTTCTTAGAGTTCAAAAGCGTCATTAGAGAAAGATATGGCCTTCCTAGATTGTTTCCACCAAATCGATATTATAAGACTGGTGAGATTATGAACGCTTGTCTGAATAAAAGAAAAGGCGCGAAAACAATGCTAGTAGATGTCTTGGGAGAAAAGGATGGATGTCGTTTTTGCTATTGTGAGAGGATCAGGCTGTCAGAATTTTGCAATCAAGATGTCTTCCTAAAAGAGTACTCTAAACAACTAAGAGATGTCCGTTTAGCAAAGATTGAAAAAGAAATAGAGGAGGCTAAGAAAGTTGTTGGTCAGCTAGAACGACTCTACGATAGGATGAAAAAAGAAGAGGGAGATTAATCCCTCTTTATTTTTTTTTTATAACTCTATCTTGCCAGTTTTTAAGATATCCAGATTTATAAATGGTGTGTCTGTTTTTACATTCACCCCAACCTGTTGTAGTGCCCAGCCTAGTGAAGTTAGATTTTCAAATTGATCTGTTGCCTTTACCGCCGGGTTATAAATCTGTGGAAAGTATAGAGTTTCAGTTTCATTATCATACTTGACGGAATCAGTATCTATCAGGTTTCTACTTCCCTGATAAGACTCTTTTATTATCTTTCCATTCCACATCATACCAAAATTGACTCTCAGTATATATGGATTGATTTCTATTTCCGGCAAATCATAGTACACTCTTGATATAACTTTACATCCATTTTCCAAGAGTTCTTTTATTTTCTCTACATCATAGTCAGGTACAGAGATGATGATAGTCTTTGATGTTATATACTTTACGTTATCTGGGTTTACAAAAACATTACACTCACCTATTTTCCCCGATAATGAATCCTCTAAGTAAATCGACTCTATTATTGCTTCTAAGCTGCTTAAATATATCATGGGTTGTTACTATTGTTTCCTCCATTATATGAACCAAGAAAGTCCATATAGGATATTATTCCTGTTGGCGGAGAAAGCGGACCAGATGAAGATTTAAAGCTAAATCCATTATTATCTAGCCAAGGAATAGTATCTATATCATACCACCCAATCTTCTTTTCTTCAAACCTCTTCAGGAAATTATCTATATCTCGTCTCTGCTTCTTCTTGATTATCTTTCTGTCGTTATATCCAGGAAAAGCCCAAGTCCAGGTAGAATATTTAGAGTCTAGTCCTGATGAATGATCAACACTAAGGCTCATATTCTTGACATTATAGTTAATCGTACTGGGCCAGGATATATTTAGAGGCAGCGAAGTAGTTGTGCTATATACTCCTGCTGATTTATATACTCCTGCTGGTTTATTCTTTTTGCTCACTGTCTTCAATTAGTTTTATATCCGGCCACTCTCCCATATCTACTACTTCATCCCCAACCTCGGCAAAATACTTATTACCTTTTCTGAGAACAACATAGCAATCAAGATTAGAGGCCAGTTCTGTTATCACTCCATCAGCTCTCGGATCATACTTAAAACGCTTCTGGACTTTATTAAACTTATCAATCAAAACATACTCATCGGCATAGAATTTATTGAGTTGATCCTGAAGCCATTGCCGTTTATAGAAGTATTGATCTAACTCGGTAGCATCCAATCTTCTCTTTTCATATTCGGCGGTTATATAGAGCAAATCCGATATAACTTCATCTGGATCTGTGTACTCTTTATCCACTAACCATCCTTTGGGCCTCTCTATAAATTCCTGTCCCTCAAGTCTTTCTTCTCTTAGTTTCTGATTCTCTTCTAAAAACTCTAAATAATCTGCTTTATTCATATTAGTTATAGTTGATTTATTATGTCCTCTGTGTATTTAACTGGATCGAAGGCCTTTAGTTCTTTTAAGCGAGTTTTCAAGGCTTTAATTCTCTCGGCTGTGTCTTTATTTGCTCTGAGGTATGAAATTGGTTTACTCATGACAACTTCAATTACTTCAGCCGGTATACCCAAAGCCTTCACTAACTCGCTATCAGTTGCTTTCGGGTTTTTGTTCAATATATAATCAGCTACAATCGGAATAGCTTCTTGAACTTTTATATCAAACTGACACTTAACTATTCTTTTCTTATTAACCTCTGTAACTAGATTGACATAGTTTTTATAAGTATAGTCAATCCATTCTCTCAGTGGTATTCTAAAAGTAGTCTCGCCGTTCGTTACATTCAATTGATAAGTAGTCGCATCATAACAACACTTTCTAGCTATTCCTTCTATATCGTCAATTGTTATACCCTTTGCTCCTGGTATTCTGCCTACGAATAGCTTTGGTCCCTGGTCATCTGTTATGTCCTCAATATATACTTTTCCATCGGCCACTAGCTTCTTAAATTTGCCAAGCTTAGGGGTGAATATCGCTGTATCTCCCTCAAACAGAATTCCCTCAGACTTTCCATCGTCGGACATTCTTCTTGAGATCTTATACGAATAAATCACTCTTCCTTTTCCGGTTGTCCACAGTCTGGCTAACTCGGAATTGGCCTTGTCGATAAAGATATTAATATTAGGTTCAAGTAGGTTTGGATCATTCTTCAGATAAGCAGCAAACATTGATTTAGGTGAGAAGTTAGGATATTCACTCATAACACCTACACCAAGACCACTAACTAGACCTCCCTTAAGATACATACATAGGGGAAGAGGCAGTGGGATGTAGAGAGGTTCCATTTCACCCTGAGGCGATTCAATCATTGGTACCTCTTTAACAATATCACCAACAATCCGCCAATACAGATCGCTAAGTCTATTCTTCGTATACCTAGTTGCTGCATGAGGATTTTCTACACCATCGATTTGCTTATTACCAAAGAATCCATGACCACTAAATACACCAGAGTTAACTAAGTTTGCATTAAGTCCTTCACAACCCGTAGTTCCATGAGGATGCCAACGAGACAAGGATGCAACTAAGTTATGAGTCGGAATGTCTTGGCCTTTTGCATATTGAAGAGTTGCCCATATTAATCTCTTATAGGACACCTTCATACCGTCAGCTACATTCGCAATAGCTCTGAAATTATTAACATACGCACCATAATAGGTATAACACTCCTCAGCTATTTGACCTATCGGCTTTGTTAGTTGTGCTGGAGTGGCCTGTGGTAATTCAGGCTGATTCTTTTTTCCTCTTGGCATATATTAAAGATCATTAAAGTTATACGGATTACTTAAAATTCCCTTATCGTACAGCAGTTTCTTTCTTGCATTGATATCCTCTACTAAATTCATAGAGAATTCGATACCGTCTGTTGTAACTTGGAATAAACGTCTCTTGGTAGTATCGTAGAATGCATTATAGACGTCCTCTCTATCTAA
>Ga0247608_10002775_pt1 | contig 21239 bp, 19 predicted proteins | sample 176DNAGHGlowgp2_FD_193490 | JGI IMG/M metagenome (GOLD analysis project Ga0247608, IMG submission 193490) | Sheep rumen microbial communities from Palmerston North, Manawatu-Wanganui, New Zealand - 1766 DNA GHGlow gp2 | ecosystem: Host-associated > Mammals > Digestive system > Stomach > Rumen ...
CTTCAACCACTTTTAATGAAACATGATCAGTATCTGAACCACTGATTTGAATGGTATACCAGTCGGCCGGGTAGTCATCGTTCAATGTCATCCCTATTTTGTAATTTGTGTTATCACCATTTATTTCAACACAACCTTCCGGAGAAAACATCGCTTTTGAACCATTATCTGCTTCGGCTGTAAGAAGACTATTCTCATAGGAAAGGGCAAGGTTGAGTGATTCATTCTGTGTTGTTTTCATTATGTACCCGGATGAACCATCTCGCATTGCAAACATTAAATCACAATTTTCAAAATTGTTATCCGCCAAAGATGAAAACAGCTTTATATCATCATCAGAGCTTGCATTAGCTGTCCATGTCCCATTAGAAAAGCTGGCTTTTGTAAGTCTGTAGTCACCGGACAGTGCAGTGGAACGAAGCACTGCAATATAATCATCAATAGCCAGATTTGATGTACCATTTAAATAGCCATGATAATTAATATATTCCAGATCATTGGTTATCAAGCCTAATCGGTTGTTCCAACTTTCTTCGGAATCAATCTCATAATACGGAATGATCCAAGAACCCTTTGAACTGTTAAAATACAAACAAAAATCATCGTTGTAATTTACGGCATTATTATCGTATACCAATATCTTTCCGTTATATGCCTTCCTATTATATGAGAATGTACCATATTCTACACCATATGCAACTACAGCATGTCCTTTCATTTCATCTTCTCCGAAAAAATAACCGAAAAAGGTTAGCAAGGTGGGATAACCTTCTTTAACACAAGACACCAAAAAATTAATCTTTGTTTTTTCATCGATAAACAACGCCTCCTTTGTTTTCTGTTGAATTATATTTGTGTATTGTAATGCAAAATAATAATTGATTAAAGAAAGCACTTCACTTGAAGGTGGCTTTAATATATCATGGAGGAAATTGGCACCACTTTGATAGACTCCTGGCTTCAAAATATCATTAGCAGCTAAAATGGAGGTAGTTGCCATTCCGTAACACGAACCTCCCCATTGAGCATCTTTTACCTTTTCTTTGATTGTCTTTTTTTCAGTATTTGTTAAGCCATCGTTCAATGCGTTCCAATATTTATCACTCATATAATAAGTGCGTCCAAAGTTACTTGATGAATTAGAAAAGCTCCAGTTATCAGCTCCATTAATAAACTTTTTCAATTCATACTTAATTTCAAAATATACATTCTTTGAATTGGTATAATTTCCTTTACCTATTATCTGAACGGTGGCTTTACCTACATTCTTATTATCAAGATATGTAATTGTATAATGTTTACCGTTCGAAAGATTCATTGAACCGTCTTTTACTGTTACTGTTGGTTTCTTTTCTTTTCCGTCATAGACATATGAATTTTGGCCCAGTGTGACTGTGGCGTTTGAAATAGATTTAGGACGAATCGTAAAAGATTTTGTTACTGTTCCTGTATATTCACCTTTTCCTGTAATTGTGACTGATGCTGTTCCTGCATTAATGTTGTTTGCATATGAAACAGTGTAGTCAGTTCTATTCTTAAGGACTGTAGTTCCCATCCTAACTGTAACTGATGGTTTTTTTGCTGTTCCATCATATGTATATGATGTATTGTTTAATGAAATACTGCAATTTGCAATGCTATTACTGTTGACATCTACAAATACAATACCGTTGGAATTGGCAAATGATTCCGCGGCAGACCCTTTGACTCCATATATTGTTAAATCATTAGCGCAATCACTGAAACAATCATAACCGAAGGATGCTACGCTTTCGGGAATAGTGATGCTTTTTAAATTGAGACAACCTTTAAATGCCTCTGATTCTATAGTTGTTACACTATTTGGGATGGTTATTGTTGAAAGATTAATACAGTTTTTAAACGTCCCCGAACTTATGTGGGTTACTTTATTAGAAATAGCGACGTTTGTTAATCTCGTGCAGCCCTCGAATACTGAGCCATAATCCCCTATCTGAATAACGCTGTCCGGAATGATAACACTTGTAAGTCCACTGCAGCCTTTAAATGCATTATCCCATATGTAGGTTACAGTCTCGGGAATAATGATATTAGTCATGCTGGCACGATTCGAGAATGCAGAATCACCAATACTTGTTACACCGACAGGTATAACTGTATTATTGCCCCCTGCTATCAATTCGTTTGTTGATGTTTTTATGATGGCATTGCAATTATTTCTGCTATCGTATACCTTATTGTCTGCTGAAACCTTTATACTTGTCAGGTTGCTACAGCCTCTAAATGCAGAATACCCGATACTTGTAACGCTGGAAGGAATAGTGATGCTTATCAATTGGTTACAGTCCCAAAATACACATCCGTCAATACTGACCACGCTGTTTGGAATAACTGTATTATTACATCCCGCTATCAATTTATTTGTTGTTGTTTCTATGATGGCATTACAATTATTTCTGCTATCGTATACCTTATTGTCTGCTGAAACCTTTATACTTGTCAGGTTACTGCAGCTTCTAAATGCAGAAACACCAATGTTTGTAACGCTGGAAGGAATAGTGATACTTGTCAGGCTACTGCAGCCGTCAAATGCGTAAGAGCCAATACTTGTAACGACGGAAGAAATAGTGATACTTGTAAGGCTGCTACAGCCGCTAAATGCATCGTAGCCAATACTTGTCACACTAGAAGGAATAGTGATACTTGTAAGGCTACTGCAGCCGTAAAATGCAGAATCACCAATACCTGTAACGCTAGAAGGAATAGTGATGCTTGTAAGGCTACTGCAGCCGCAAAATGCTTGATCGCCAATACTTGTCACGCTAGAAGGAATAGTGATGCATGTAAGGCTACTGCAGCCTATAAACGCCCTAGCAATACTTGTTACGCCGGAAGGAATAGTGATGCTTGTAAGGCTACTGCAGTCATAAAACGCCCCAGCAATATCTGTCACGCTGGAAGGAATAGTGATGCTTGTAAGGCTACTGCAGCCACTAAACGCCCCAGCAATACTTGTTACGTCGGAGGGAATAAGTGTATTTTTGCATCCTCTTAGCAACTTATTTGTCGATGTTTCTATAATGGCATTGCAATTATTTCTGCTATCATATACTTTGTTATCTGCTGAAACCTTTATACTTGTCAGACCGCTACAGTCACTAAATGCACCGTCGCCAATACTTGTCACGCCGGAGGGAATAGTGATGCTTGTCAGACCGCTACAGTCACTAAATGCATCGTCGCCAATACTTGTCACGCTGGAAGGAATAGTGATGCTTGTAAGGCTGCTGCAGCCACTAAATGAATCTTCGCTAATTACGGTCATGCTTGAAGAAAGTGTTATGTTTTCAAGACTGTCGCAGTATGAGAATATTGAGTGTCCAATGTCGGTCACACTAGATGGGATAATAACTTTTTTCAAACTGTCGCAAAAATTAAATGCGTAATTATCTATATATGTCACACTATCGGGAATTATTACTTTTTCTAGATTATGACAGCTGGAAAATGCCCAATCTTCGATGTACGTAATCCCATTCTGAATTATTACTTGCTTTATTTTGTCAGATCCAACTGCATCACTGATTGAATTGGGTAAATTCCCTTCGCCACTAATCGTTAGCGTTCCATAGTCATCTAGTGTATATGAAATATCACCGAAATCCCATTTAATAGATCCGCTTTGAGATGCTTCAGTTTTAAAACAGGGTATTTTTAATCCTATTAAGCAAATGACTGTTATCAGAAACAAATATAAACGTTTCGACTTCATACATACCTCTTTTCTGCGTGTTATTGCTTTTTTCTTCTACATACTTATATATACTGGTTTGATTTTTACGACTTACAATGGAGTGATTTGCGAGACCATAGTCATATACCTACACCCTAAAGGAACTTGTTTTTTGGCCAAATTGGCTGATTTCCGGACGAAAACTATTTGCTGTCAGCCCGATAATAAAGATTTGGTGCCTGACAAAATAAACTCTGTTCCTTTCTATTATTTATCAAACCTTACACCGCCGCCATCTCCGGCCAAACCTGTGCTGCAACCAATTGCCACATTTCTTCGGTCAGGTTGTTTTCTTCCTTGACTTTTTCAAACTCGGCGTAAGACTGATCATAGGTGTATTTATCGATTTCATCCATGATCTTGCGATAGTTCTCGCTTGTTCTTGCCACCTGCATTATAGATATTACATCTGATATTTTCTGTTCTTTATCACAGATAGAATAGAAATTTGCAGCGATGATTTCATTTACCTGTTTGTGGTGGAAACCTTTTTCTATAGAGTAGTAATCGGTAAGCATATCGGTAAACTCGCGACCACCGATCTTTTCAAATATATCTATCCACGTACCATGATTAGGATGCAGCTTTTCTCCGTAGGTTTCAAAGAACAATTCATAGTAAAGAATTATAAGGTTTGCAAAGAGAGGCAGTAAGCTATAGATTATGTCAAACACGGGCTCTGACGGATATTTCAGTACAAACGATATCATAGAGCCAAGGAATGCCCTATACTCTTCTATCAGGCTTTCGACTTCTCTTTCTGTTATTTCTTTACCTATCTCTACGTTGACAGTGATCCTTCTGGTTTCGTTGAGGAGTCTTCCGTATCGTTCCTCAACATTCATAATAAACTGAAGGTCCTTGGTCTCTTTAACATCTTTGCTCACCTCATCAAGCTGAACCTTCAGGTCATTTATGCCTTCTTGGATCTTTCCGATCTTCTTACTGAGCATAGCAAAACCGGCAACAGAGACACCTACGTTGATGGCAGTAAGGCCCAGATTCATCCATGAAAGTGTTCCAAGGCTGCTTACTCCTTTTAATACTTTTCCGATATCTCCGGAAATAGTATTCAAAAATGCATTGTTTTCCTTTTGCATATCAAGAATCTGGCTTGCCTTGCTGTTATTATTTTTAAGCAAAGATAAGAAATTGTTTAGAATACCGCCGGAGTTTTCCGAACCGGACGAGTTGCCTCCAATTTGAGGTATCACATTGTAGACCTCCTTGAATTTTCCCTTTCCTGTTTGTCTGCAGGCTAGATAGAATCCTTTTGATACGCCTTTTTTACTAATGTATTCCGCCTGAGGAAAAAGTTCCTTTAAAATATCGAATAAGAATTGATCTGATATCGGTATCATTACTGCCCTCCACATTCACTTCCATTATCTTGACATATGCGAATATATATAAGCCATGTCAGGTAATAGAAAAACATTCTTTTTGAAGTTATGACCGTAGCATCTTTGTTATCAAATATTTTCTGGAAAATATTTGTTCCTTTCACATCTCCCAGTTCTTCAAAAAGAGTCTTGTTGTCAAACAAGCCTTCTGTTAAGCGCTTTACATATTCATACTTGACACTAAAGTCTATCGAAGAAATATTGTCCTTGATATTCTCCAAAAGGCAGTGCTGCTTATAGATAGCAAGAAGAATATTTACAAAATCAACCAGGAACTCCCTAGCCTCTTCATCGCTCTTTTCTTCAAACACGAATACTTTTGCTTTTACAGGCTCTATGAAATTCTTCTGCAGATGGTCGCTATAACGTTTGGCTCTTCCTTCGGTACGATATTCATTTCCATCACCACCAATCTCATCAGATAAGAGCTTAACATAATCCACAAGAATATCTTTGTCTTCCAGCTCATTATAAAAGAGTGATGACAGAAGCTCATTAAATTCTTCTTTATCCATCATAGCAAGATGGTTTTCTCTGGTTATCATCTTTAGAAGAACACCTGCCAGCTTATAGTCTTTTACGCTGACATACTTTTCGACATCTTCGGCGAATTGCTTTTTGGCCATATCAAAATAATCCTGGTCAAATGATTCTAATAGTGTCTTTATTATGCTGTTTTTCATAACCCCTCCTGTATTCGTAGATAAACCTATATAATCCCCAATTCTTTAAGCTTAACCATTGTCTCTGTAGCACTTAAATTCACGATACCGGTTCCACCCATCTCGTTCCATTCACGTATGTTCTTTTCCATATCGTCGATCAGAATGCAGCCCTTACCGTTGCAATATTGTGGCTTTTCTTCACGTGTAATGTCGAAATTGGTATAAAATCCAATACTTTCCAACCATTTCAGGGCATATATAACCAACTATTATATTTTACCATATTCTTTCATATTTGACTATAAAAATAGCATAAATTAACGCGTTTTGGGTCACTTTTTTAGCCAAGAAAAGCCCCGCCGAATCACTTCAGCGAGGCACTTTTAGTGCAGAGGTGTATTCATCGGATGTGCCCCACATACTATTGCCACCAAAAGGTGGTAATAACATTTCAGTTTCTCCAATAAACAACAGCGGCATGTCATTTCAACAGAACGCTAAACACCCCTTCAGCACCCCAAACTTTGTGCAAAATTTGCACATACTTGTCGCCTTCTCATCCGCAGCAATATCCAACCTCAATAGCAGCATCCTCGACTGATTCTTTTTTAGCGTACGCTTCCTCTATATATTCTTTATTTAGCTTAACCAGTGACTTGGCATGCTCTTCAGAATAACTATAAGAACCTATCACCAAGTAGCGAGTAATAGCCTCCTTATACCCTTCAAGCGACATGCTCTCATCAAACTTCTTACAGGTGATATCGTGGAAAACATAATCATCATATGTCATATACGTCAAGGGAAGCTGCTTCGCCCATTCGGGATTTAATTTGCAAATCCCATATTGGCCCCACAGGCTGTCAGTCATTTCCGTGAATGCTGCCTTGATTATTTCAGCATGTTCCTTGCTAGCCGGTACGGCAAAGTAGTCACGGGTGGAGCCTTTAGTGAATGTAATGGCCTGTATTGAATACCTGTATACCTTGACCTCTTCCTGAAGCTTATTCTCTATATCGTCAAAATACTCTTTGGCCGGTAAGCGGCGTCTGTGATTATAAATAAGCACACTCTTCTTGTCGTTAAGATAGTCTTCTACCTCCCTATAGAATGCATACTTAACACTTTTGGCAGATCTTTCACCTATGCTCTTTACCTGCAAACCATTATCCGGATCCAGAAAGACGAGATTTGCTCCGGCAAGCATCTTTTTTGCATTTTCATGCCACTGCCCTCTGTCAGGCATCGAAAGCGGTTCATCATAGTAACAGGCTCCGGGTACCAGATCTGCCTTCTGGATTGCGGAAATCGACCTATTGTCGCCGGTAGCGATACCTGTAAGCGTATCCGCCAATGCCGGATCACATTCCCGCAGCTTATCCGGAATCAGATGTTTTCCATCATTTTGTTTATACGTTCCATCCGCTTTCATTTCCACGCCAAGTGGCTGTACCCTGTACCAATTAACACCGATGTCAAATCCGTGTTTTGCAAGCATTTTCAGCAATCCAATCTTGCCGTAATCTCCTATATCCCCTGCATATCTATCCTGCATTAGTTCACCCCCCTTATGTTTAACTGTCTTTCACCCACCATCCTTTTGCATTTATATAGCCATATTTATTCATAAATGGTTCAATCTATTCTATAGTTTCGTCACTCGGTATAGGATCAAACAGGCCTTCTGAGGCAGCCGTCTCCCTGACTTTTTCTTCCAGCCTGTCCATTATTTCAGACCATGCATCGGTCGCAGAACAGGCCTTCTCATACTCTTCAGTATCCTCTTCATAGTCATATTCCGCATCCTCAAAAAACTTGTATTTATAACAGGCGATCACATATGCGTCCACCAATTCTTGTGTAGTTTTCATAGATGCAATTTTCTGCTGCATTTCTTCGATGCTAATATTCGGTTCAGGTTCGCCAATCATGATTATAGTACCCCCATCCCTTTCAGCACCTTCATCGTCTCTTCGGCGCTGACATTTACAATTCCTGTACCGCCCATAGCGTTCCACTCGCTTATATTCTTTTCCATATCGTCGATCAGGATGCAGTCCTTCCCGGTGCAGTACTTTGATTTGTCCTCGCGATAAACTATATTGACCTTAATATCTGCAGAAAGCAGCCTGCGGACCCACTTTACCTTATCCTCTCCGGCATATGTGATCCCGCGCTTTGCTTTTGGTATTCCGGTCAGTATCTCGCATTTATCGCCGTACTTTTCGTAAAGCGTATCAAACATTTCCTTGGCGCCGGGCATCAGTTCAAGCTCATCATAAAAATGCTCATGTTGCTTGATCCTTCGCCACATCTCGTCGTCATCCGCCGGATTACGATGCTTGTCATTTTGCGAAGGCGGTTCCATCCCGCATAGTTCTCTTACGCCGCGTTCAAAGTCCGCAAGAACACTGTCCATATCGAAATAGATTTTCTTTATCTCTGTCATCTTTTTGATCTCCTATTTTGATTCTCATTTAATTCCTGCCCTTAAAGATTTCACAGAACTCCCCAAGCTCTATCACCAGCCCTGCTGAGCAGGCACAGGCTGCACACAATGTATTTGACATCCTTTACCTCCTCACCAATGCTTTGTAACCAATTCAAAACGTATAATAGACATATATTATTTTACAGAGTTTTGGTACCTGACACTATAAACTCTGACCATTGGTCATTATGAGGCTCTGACACCGCCTAAGGTGTCTCACTTTTGTCGAAAATTTCGACAGAAGTATCACATATCACATTCCACATGCAGCCTTCGCACTCTCATACTCCCCATCAGAAAACGCGCAAAGTATGATGTGAAGGTCATACTCGGGATATTCATGGGTGAATTTTTCGTATGCCTTGACGCATGACTTTGCAGATACTCCGGCGGGGTCGGGCAGGCTTCCGCCGAATATTCCGGAGCTGATCAGAGGGAAGGAGATGCTGTGATATCCATTTTCCTTCAGCACCTTGAGCGAGTTGTAATAAGCCAGTTCAAGTTTGTCAAAGGCAGCCGGGGTCGCGCCAAAATCCGGGCCTACCGCATGTATGATAGCCTTTGCATTATTTATGTTAAAAGCAGGCGTGATGACAGCATCGCCGTCATTTAGAGGATTCTTGTGTTTACGGCAAGCGGCAGTAAGCTCCGGCGAGCCGGCCATGGCAAATATAACACCGCAGATGCCGCCGCCCTGGGCAAGCCATCTGTTGGCCGCATTCACTATCACATCCGCCTTCTGTTTGGCACATGAGCCGTGGATCAATTCAATCTTCTGCATTAATTCTCCTTTCATATGCAAGCTTCCCGTGCGAAATGACCGTCTTCTCGGCATTATCCTCCCAGCGGCAGCCGCACAGGTCGCATACTCCTATTGTCTCATTGTCTTCATTTCCGCACTCCGGACAGGCTTCCGGGACGGAAAACATGTCGCAATGCGGCTGGTTATCGTTGTTTGTCAATTTCCTTTTATTCCCTTCGCAAATAATACTGACCATTGGTCATTATGAGACTCTGACTCCGTCCCCGGATCTCAAAAAATCAGACTGTGACTCGGTCCCCGGGTCTCATTAAAAAGGGCCGTGCCGTAGCACAGCCTATAATAATTTCCACTTTAGTAACAAAAAGTCGCACGGTAGGACTCACCGCTTTTATAATTGCCACTTCAGTGACCAAATCACTCAGTAGGCCTCACTGCTTTTATAATTGCCACTTTAAGGAAAAACAACCATTCCTTCGGGAGGCCTCACCGCTTATCTATAACATAACCGAAAAAGGCGAATTATGCAATAGTCTTGAGTGGGAAAATTTTTTCTCCCAAAGAGGTCCCCGAAACCGTATGTTTTTAGTTTTTGTTTTCCTTGGTATACTCTTTTGCCTTTGTCTCGAATTCGGACACAGGCATGCCGGATTGAGCGGCAGCAATCTCTACTGAAATGATGCCTTGTTCTACAAGCTTATACAGAGAAAGCACGCTACCTTTCTCCATACCTTGTTCTATGCCTTGCTCTATACCCTGCTCTATTCCTATTGATATTCCTTCATTACGAGCGTCGTCCTTAATTCCTTCTATTGCGATACACAAATCTATCTCCTCCTCTTCTTCATCATCTACCTCTAAATGAGTATCTATGAGTATGTTTATGATACCCAATGTTTTACGTCTTACTACTCTTTTGAACTGTTTTTTATCAAAATGTCTTTGAAGCTCTTTTTTATTATTTGAGTATTTTATTATGTATAGAACATTCTTTAGTTCTGTGGTAAAACGATCAAAATCTTCCTCATGCAACTGTTCGGGTGTCAACAGGTTAAGCCGATAGTTCGGCACATACTTTAGTATATTCTCATCCTTTGTATCAAACATTTCATAAAGCGATGTTGCAGCATCCCACTTTTCAGGGCTCCATAAGATTGTCAGAGTGATTATCGGCTTAATCCTGTCAATCTTTTTAAAGCCGGACATAAACTCATCTCTCTGACCACGATCATGGTCTTCTTTGTGTCTGTCTGCGGCCTCTTCTACCTGCTCTGTGTATCTCATTGCGTCATATAACATATTTCGAACAGGCATGGCATAGTTAATATAAGATTGGTTTTCTATTCCCAGCAGGACATATGTGCCATTATCATCTGACATAACCAAAGCTGATTTGAACTTGTCACGAAACCTTTCAAGTATCACCGGATCGTTTTCATTTTTGAACGGCATTACAACTTGATCTGTGTCAAGAACTCTTAAATCATCAGGCTTTATTATCTGCTTCCCACCGTAAAGATAGTAATTGAATACATCTGCAAAAACACGGCTGTCTTTCATCAGCTCTTTTGCAGCACGATCTTTTTTGCTCATCTTTTTCTCCTATGATTATATCATATTTTTCATCATTTTCAAAGAACACCTTAAACTCTTGTTTCAAATACGGGAATTTAATTTGAAACTACTCTAGGACAAATATGATTATAATCCAAGCGAAGGAGTTAGACAAGCATATTTTTGATTTATAAAAATATTAAATTTTATTTTTTTACAGTTTTTGTAAAATTTTACAGTTTTTTGTAAAATTTGGGGACTTACTCGGGCGTAAGTGAGCCGGAATAGTCGAATTTTCGCATGAAGCGCCTCCAAAAAAATGTTTACTGCCTAAAATTTGGCTTTTTTTAGGCAGTAAATTAACGCGTAGCCTTCGGCTTTTTTTTGACTACAACTTGCTTTTTCTTAAAATAAGTCAACGCCTACAGCTTTTATTATTAAAATGAGACTCTGACCCCGTCCCGGGGTCTCATTAGTCTCACCCGGAAGAAAATCGCTGTCCGGTTTCCTGATTTCCGGCGCCAAAGGCTCCACATTGTATTTTTCTTTCACATACTCATATATATTTGTCATAACCCACGGCTGAAAGCCTCTTCCGCCGCACATGGTATGGCTTATGTTAAAAAAGATATCCTTTCCAGAGCAATCCACAAAAAGCAGATGATCATTTATACTGCTGCTTCCTATCATTGGCATTTTTGGGGCCGTAGGCATCACGACAATCTTCTTGTCGTTTGGAACGAGAATATAGCCGCCCTCCTCATCAACAGTTACTCTGACAGCAAAGTAAGGATATCGCTTAATTGATGTGTTAACTGCTTTATCCAATATGTTTATATCGACTTCATCCTTCATTCTGACATGAATACGGACAGTATGCGCAAAATATTTCTCGCTCTGATATAGTCTGTATGTATCAACGCTATATTTCATTTATCCTCCTATTCTTCATAAATCCATTCTGAACGTCCAGTTTCCAATGGATTTTGCATTGCATTCAAGCGTTTCTTCTTTTACCAGCGTGAACCCGTTATTAATGTAGCAGGATGAGCAGTTTTCGCAGCCACCACCGCAGTCCATGAACTCACGGATTATGGCTTCACGTTCTTCTTTTGTGGTATCGGCTATCAATATGGATCTCATAATGTCTCCCACCCAGGTCACTTCAGCTTCATCCCATCGGCAAGATTTGGTGCCTGACACAATAAACTGACTACAAATGGCATTTTTTTTAATAGAGTCAACGCCTTCGGCTTTTTTTATTGACCGCAAATGGCTTTTTCTTAAAATAAGTCAACGCCTTAGGCTTTTTTTATTGACTGCAAATGGCCTTTTCTTAATATGAGTCAATTGCTTCGCAACCTTGGCATACTTCATGCCGAGTTCTTACAAAAATAAGACTCTGACTCCGTCCCGGGGTCTCATTACTTTCGCATCGTCCTTCGTCGCCGGAGAGGATTTTTGCTGCAAGAATAACGGATCACGTACGATTTGCCTTATCATAACTCCGCCGCCATTTCAGCATTGATCGTATCTTCGCTTTCCGCCATGGCCTGAAGTGTCATCTCCAGCAGTTTATCCAGTTCCCAGCCAAGCTGCTCTGCTCCACGCTCGATCACCTCTCTCGAGCAGCCCGCAGCAAACCCCTTGCTCTTATACTTCTTCTTCAGGGATTTCAGTTCCATGTCCTTAGTGCTCTTGGAAGGCCTCATAAGCGCAGCCGCCCAGATCAGACCGGTCAGTTCGTCCGCCGCAAACAGCACCTTCTCCATCTCATGGATTGGCTCAACATCGATGGTCACGCCACAACCCACCGTGATCCCGTAGCCGTGAGAGCACACGGAATGAATGATATCCTCGCTCACGCCGCCATCGCGCAGAAGCTCAGGTGCCTTCAGGCAATGCTCCTCCGGGTATAGTTCAAAGTCGATGTCATGCAGCAGGCCTACGATGCCCCAATGCTCGGATGCATCTGCGTATCCGAGCTTGCTCGCATACCATTTCATTACCGCTTCCACGGTCAGCGCGTGCTGGATGTGGAAGGGATCCTTGTTGTATTTCTTTAAAAGTGTAAATGCTTCGTCTCTTGTAATCATTACAGTAATTCCTTTATCTTTTGTATTATTACCGGCGACCGCTGAAGCGAAGATTTGGTGCCTGACACAATAAATAAGATCTGTCTCTGCCTGTCTTTTTGATGGTCTATTTTTTCTTGCCTGTCTTCGTCTGAGACAATGCACTCCCAGCAACCGACTTTACGTTTTTACCGTAGCGACCATCTTTCAGAATCTTGCCTGCCTTTCTTGCGACCGTTTTTGAAGTCTGCTTCTTGTTCACTGCAAAAACCTCCTTTCTACCGTATTTGAGGTCTATTTTCCCTCACCAATAGTATCGCCGATTTTAAAAAGTAATTGAAGATAGCAAGTTTTCGCATTACTATCAATAAAATATAATGCATTTTATGTTGTATAATCCGTTATGAAATGCTATAATTAAATTGTTCCATATTATTTACCATTACTATTTAGGGAATAAAGGACACAACCCTCATATATGAGCTGATAATCAAGAATGGTGAGGTGGCAAAAATGCCTGAATTAAAGAATAATTTTTTTGAAGGGATTCTGTTCAGATATGAAAGTTGTTCCTGCGACTGCGTGGAGGATGTACAACATGTCTCTAAAAATGAAGAACCGAACCGCAGTTATAAGCTGCAGGCTATTCCATCAGAAAACAAGTTGTTCGCATATGCCGCCCAACAGGGACTTGTAAGGATAGCCAAAAACGGTACTATTGAAGAAAGCAATATTCTCGGAAGACTTATATCTCTTCCTGATAAACCCTTTAAAGAGCTTGTATCCTTCATGGCCGATAATGGATCCCTTTTCCCTGTATCACCCACCAATTACGAATCATTTGACGCAGGTGCTTTGTATCATTTGATTGGAAGAATAAAGAATACCGTGGAACTAATGACCGCGGTAAATGAAATCAGGAAAGATTATGATCAGATTTTCAGGCTTCTTATGTCGCTGCTCTTTGCCCCGGATTTCACGCTGAAAACAGAATCAATGACAGACACATATCACTGCTGTCACCATTCTTATGTTGATCTTCTTCAGAATCCGAACATTGAACTGTCCGATGAAAGAAAACAGGAAGCCTTTGATAATGATAGCTTTACAATTCATGATACCGTTTATTCTGATTTCAAGCTAAATACTTCAGAATACAACGATATAGTAAGTGGATATTCGTCCACTCCAGGATATACAGAGCCTTTATTCAGAAATGTCACTGCGCTATATATGAATTATAGTGGAGAGTATTCTGAGAGAAGAATTACTGACTTCCTGTTCCACTACTTCCACGAAGTCAGCATGGTAAGAAACGATTTATCATTTTACTCAATCCCGGATCACAGCAAGCTTACCGATGAACTCAAACAAGCGATGATCGATGTATCAAAGATCATTATCGGCGAAGAGATCAACGCTAATCTGACGGGGATCCATCCGGTTTATGATACCGATAAGATGTCTCCTTCCTGGAAAGTGGACTCCCTTCTTTGTGCCGCATACTTTTCCATCTTCTACCTTAATCCTGAACTTGAATTGTACCGGCCATGCCAGAATCCTAGATGTGGCAAATACTTTCTCGTCAAGGCGACATCCACGCGGGTAAGATACTGCAGTACCGCTTGTTGCAACCGCGTCACTCAGGATCGCTACAGAAAAAAGAAAAGAGAAAAAGAAAACAAATAAAAAAATCCTCTGGTCAAAGTCCTTACCTCGACCAGAGGATTCCTATTTATCTTCTTTTTTCACTCCATATGGTGCCGGATCTTCAGCTACCATCATAACTGGCGGAGAAGAAAATTCATATTTAACCGGCTTATGTTCAGGCAATGCTTCTGCTCCTGCAGGAATCAATGGCTTTCCCAATACTGCTTCTATGCATTCAGCAAGAGCCACTTTCTCTTTTAACGGCTTCCCAGAATAGTGATACATTAAGTATCGCGTATCTAAAACGATTCCCTGAATCCGTTCATATAGTTTCTGGTTTCTACGCCAATCACCTGTTGCTTCTCCGATATTTCCCACGAAATCCGTAATCTTAAAATAGTTCTTACCCATATTAAATGGCATAATGAACGCATTGAAAATGGAATCCGCTCCTATGCCCTTATATTTTTCTAGATATTCGCCGTAGGTTATCTGCTTGTTTATTGAAGAGCCATTCGGAAGATGATCCGGATTGCCTGTCCACCCGTATTTATAACACTTTGCATCCAGAACATAATACTTGCCGTTGTAGATCATGATAGTATCCGGCATCAACGGACGCTTCTCTTTATATTTTCCATAATCAAGATGCCATCTAGACCTCGGGAAATATTTGTCCTTATCTCTCTCACCAAATGCCCTATCAATCAGCTTTTCCCAGACATGATCAAAATCATCCGTTCCAAAATAGAACTGCTTCTCAGATGTTTTCTCATCCATGTAGTTGAGCATATCCAACATTCCCTGGAACAGCTTCCGCTTTTTATCATCATTCGTGCCGGACATCTTACCGCGCACTATAGCGATGGATTCTGTTACTGTCGGATGCGGCCCAGGTTCTTCGGGCATAAACGGCACATAAAGCCATCCCAGCTTATGGAATGCCTCATAGACACAGTACCTGTTTATCTGAGTGATCTGCTTTGCATAATTCGGCGTGGACGCCCGGACAGTAAAGGAAGTAAATATAAACGAACTCACATCCCCTTTCCTTTGAACAAGCGGCATCTGTTCCTTCACCGTTCTTGGCCAGTCCTGATTGCCAGATGCAGCTGTAACAAATGTCGGATCTGTTTCCACATAATACTTGCCGGTAGAAAGATAATACTCAATAACACTCCGATAGGCATTGATCGGGAAATCCACCGTCTGCGGTGCTGCAAACTTGTTCACAGCCAGAAGCCGGTCTTCCTTCGTCGTAAACTCTGCCAATACCTGTATCAAGTGTTTTATATCTGTCCTGATCTCTGCATCACTTTCCGGCAGCTCATATCCTATCGGGAAATACACCATTGCCTTATCGGATTCTGCCTTGATGCCTACGAACCGATCACCATCTTCATTAGAATTGACATGGCACTGAGTCTTAATATCAAATTTTTTATCTTCAACTGCCTGGATAGCAGACTCCATATCCATATCGTCATCCCACCTTACTGATCAGTGTCTGTAAATGCACTCCTAATGTTTTCCTTAAACATTGCAAAACGTTGAATCCCTTTAGCATACATGAACACTCTGATTACCTGTTCCAGACTTTGATAATCAGTAGTCTCGAAAACAACTTCGCGGTTAAACTTGAACGCATCATCCCACAAATACTTGATTACTTTTTCCGGGAACTTACGGTTCTGCTTCATAGCATCACGGATCTCAACCAATCTTGCTCTTTCCGGTTCTGTAATAGAACCATTGCCTTCCTTCTTGCGCAGATCATCATATTCGCCAGAAGACAAATCACCCATTTTTTCATCAAACCAGAGATCTCTGAGGTGTACAAAATATGCCCCCAAGCGCTTATCCTCAGAAGATGTCATTCTCGCATTATTCCCTACAATAACTCTATTAATTTCCATACAGAAATTCTTCCAACTTATCGTAGTATCTAAAATCGGTGCATCTGCGAGCTTTGAGTCCACATTATCAAAATTGTTTTCGATAAGACGCATGTCCCATCTTCTTTGGAAAGCGGTATCCAACGTAAATACATTCTGATCAGATGTGTTCATGGTGCCGATAATAGATAAGTTTGAAGGTATTCTTACTTTATGACTTGAATCTCCATAGACAATCTTAGCAATATTTGCATTTGTAATCCCATATTCACTTGTTCCAATAGGATACCCGTCATCATTAACTTGATCCTTTTCGACCTTCCTATCCAACAGCTGAAAAATCTCTCCAAAAATAGCTGGTGCATTCCCTCGATTTATTTCTTCAATAATAAGGATATATTTGGTCATAGGATCACAGTATGCTGCATCCAAAATATTTGTAAATGGCCCCGGAGTGAATTTGTAGCTTACCTGACCATCTTCTGCAACATTAGGAAGAATCTGTCCGACAAAATCTGAATAAGTGTAATCCGGATGAAAGACAAGTCTTTCAACATGAGTATCTTTCTTGCAATACTCATGTTCTATAGTCCAGCTTTTACCAGAACCTGGTACACCATAAAGAAGCACATTGCTTCCATTTTCCAATCTTTTAACAAAGTCAAAATCCTTCTTCTTTGGATTCGCATCCGCTTCGGATCCCGTTTCAGATTTTACGAGACACCTCTTAAATTCATAATCGAAATCAATGTTTTTTTCTGTTGAATTATCCATAATAATTGTCCCTATAATGTGAAGATTTGACGGTATTTGCACCATTCCATATTGAAGTTCTTGTTTTGCATATTTTGCATTGTCAATCAAGTATTTGTATAAATTTTCATTCTGTATGGCTTGCTCTGACCACCCATGCTGGCTACTAGCTAATTCATTTATCCTTTTTAGTAAGATTGCATATTGTCCAAAAAGCTCTCCAATTTGGTTTTCACGCATGTGCTCAATAATAAGATATATATTTCTTTTCTCAAATTGAAATGCCTTAGTCAGAGCTTGCTCAAACACCCTTATTTTTAACGTGTCTGCATCAGAACACAGAGGTGTTTCCGCACCTTTTACATTATATCTAAATATAAAACTATCATTACTTACCCTACTTAAAACCGTTTCATTTAACCAGGCATTTACAGTAGCATCATTACTATCTGTGTACGCCAGTATTTTCAATGGTTGATATATTGTATCAAGTGTCTCTATCTGCCTCATATGCGCTGGACTGATAGAATCGCTCAAATAGTAATATGTTTTTTCATTATCATCATCTTTTTTGCAGTAGAGAAGCCCAATATTCTTATCTGTGAAAATGTTAATGATTTTACAGTCATTAACTATATTTGTGATTTCCCACTCATCCATTGTAGCGGAATAATCATAAATAAATGCTGCTCTATTTGATTCGACTTTTTCAATCGCTTCATCAAAGGATTTGAATACTCCTCGATTCATCCCATACATAATGAAGCATATTTCTTCCGCGGTTGCTTTTCCAAGCCGGAACAGTGTTTTAAAAACTATTTTAGGCGGTTCAACATCCGTATTTGATTGCTCTGCACCACAGTTATTCTTCCCAAACGAGTCAAAAATAACGCTATCAAATATTAAATCAACAAAATCCTCTCTATTATCTGGCTTGATGCAATACTTATTAGCTGCGTCATCAACATCTGTTTGCTCCATGATATACTGAGAGAGCATCTTTCCTCGATTAGTAAGTACAAGGAAATTTCCTTCTTCGTCATCAGCTTCTGTATCGACAAAGCCAAAATACCTTGGCAGTTTGCTCTTGTTGTATGGAGTTCTGTTTTCTTTTCCGTTCTTTTGAGCAGGCACTCCCGTAAACTCAGCCATTTCTTTCACAAAATCACGTCTTGATATTCTGCCACCATGCATATCGATAATATAGACTGTATAAAGGAAATAACTGAGGTTCATGCTGGCTTTATCTATTGTTAGATTACCTATCATAAGCCCCTCCATCAATCAAAGCTTCAACCACTTTCTTGATCAGCAACGGGGGAATTCCCTCCCCAATTACTTTTCGTATTAAAACATCATCAGCCCATTCTGGGATGTTCCAATTCAATGGCAGTGAAGACAATATCAGTAGTTCATATATAGTCAATGCTCTCGCGTCAGAATAGATCCTTTCCTCATCATTATCGCTGTCAACTATACATCTTCCTGGATGTACCGTAGAAAACGCTGAGATAACACCACTATTCTGCATAATTGTTGTGGCTGGTTTCTCCCAGAACATTCTCATGTAAGTCCTGGGCGCGCCTTTAACTCTCCTCCCTTTGGTCATCGGATAAAAATGCTCATTTTTGAAGGCAGATTTTCCACTAGGTGTGTGTATCATCCATTCAACCTGTTTCCAGCTATGAACCGGCGGAACATGCCATTTTGATACCTTTAGGCCCCGTTCCTTTTTCTTCTCATAGTCTGGAAATCTCCACCTTTCGGATTCTTCCCTTAAACATGGGTCAAGAGAAGGCAATTGACCAATTGCCTCCTCCATAGTAATTACATGATTTTCCTTTTCCGGAAACTCCCATGTTATGTTTTCATCCTTACGTACTAACAGATAGATGTATCTTTGTCTTGATTGAGGTATCCCATAATCCATTGTATTGACTATTCTGTCACTATTAAAATTATAGTATGCTCCCAGCTCATTCTCGACATATTGAGGGATGAAAATGTACTCGTCTTTGTATAATATTTGAGTATGCTGCTGCATTGTTACATTTTCGAGAATAACAAAACGCGGTTTTAAGGCTTTAATCGCTTCAACAGCATAAAATATAAGAAAATTTCTCGGATCCTTTGGATCCTTTCTCCCTGCACATGACATTCCTTGACACGGCGGGGTTGCTATCAGCATTTCGACATTTTCTGCTTTAGCTGCATCGATAACTGTTGAAAACACACTTTCTTCCGTTATGTCTCCAACAATCATCTTTACGTCGGGATATAGATGGCTGTAAAATTTCGCTCGCTCTTCAACCAACTCATTCGCAACTTTTACTTCTACTCCAACGTCATTTAAATATGTCTCAGCAATACCGACATTTGCAAACAGCGATACTGCTCTGATAGTATTCCTAAATTTACTCACTTCTTATCAACCGCCTTCTCTAGTTCTATCAACGCATGCTCAATCAATCTTGGTGGTACTCCCTCACCCATTACTTCCCGTAGAACATTACTGCTTGCTTTATCAGGAATATTCCAATCATCTGGCAAGGAAGAGACTCGCATCAATTCAAATATCGACATTACTCTTGCATCAGACCAAATTCTCTGTTCTTCATCTGGTGAATCTACAATGGCAACTCCTGGATGGCCATTTTCTTGCGATCCTATTCTGCTAGTATATTTCGTAACTGTATATGCAGGCTTATCCCACCACTGCCGCTTATAGGTATTCTTAAATCCTTTAGATTTCTTTCCGTTTGCAAGTGTTGGATAATACTTTTCATTAGACCAAGCCGAACAGCCTTCCGGTGTATGCATCATGGCTATTACATGCCTATACTTATGTCTTGGAGGATAATGCCATTTTGAAACAGCCAACCCTGCCGCTTTTTTCTTTTCATAGTCTGGGAAGAGCTTTTGTCTTTCTTCCTCACTAATATCTGTTACATCGGGATCCAATGAAGGTAAATCCCCAATAGCATCCCTAAGGGTGGTAACCTTATCAGAAGGAGCTGGAAATTCCCAATGTATATCTGTGTCTTTTCGACTTAAGAGGTATACGCAACGCTCGCGCGACTGAGCAACACCGTAATACATTGCGTTGACGCGTTTCATCTCATTAAAATAATAGTTTTCAGATAACTCCTTTTCTAAATAAGAGTTAATATTTATCCATTCATCATTTATTTTGATGTCCGTCAATAGAATCTCCGGAACATTCTCAATTATCACAAATTTAGGATTAAGAATTTTTATCGCATCAACAACATGTATAATAAGGCGGTTTCTGGGATCATCTTTTTTCATAAGGCCCGCAGAACTCATTCCCTGGCATGGTGGAGTTGCTATTATAAAATCGCATCCTTCTTTCTTCGCTGCATCAATTATATTCTTAAAAACCTTCTTATCCGTAATATCCCCTTGGATCATATTAACCATCGGATATAAATGGCGATAAAGTGCCACCCTTTCTGGAAGGATTTCAGAGGCGACCTTTACCTCTATCCCATGTTTATCAAAATACGTCTCAGCTACACCTGCGCTTGAGAACATCGACAAAGCTTTAAACTTCATTTTTTCACCTTTTCCGATTCTATATTTTTTCCTTCTAAGACAAACAAGTCCGATATTTCACACCCAAATAGAGAACATAGTTTTTCAATAGTATCATAATCTATCCTTGTAGCTTTATCATGATACAGTTGAGTAACTGTACTACGTGCTAAACCTGTTTTAACATGCACATCCTGTATAGAATATCTAGCTTTCCCCATGAGGGTGGATAACTGGCACCTCATCACTCTTCTCCTCGATAATATAGAAACCAAAGTATATATGTATCCAACGCGTCAAAACATAATCGTATCGCATTCATAACACGCCATTCTTCATTATACTCATTTTCCATTCAAAGTCAATAGGATGTCAGTCATTTTGACTTGTTTTTATGCAGTTGTTCTTAGTATCTGCTGAGTTGTAATCCGAGACGCCAGTTTGTAGGGCGAGATGCTTGTTTGTAAATTGAAAACTTCATATTTGTAAACGAAACGCCAGTTTTGTACACGAGATGCCGGATTTGTAAACGAGATTCATCGTTTGTAAACGAAACGCGACCTGTTCAAAGTCTTTCTGTTCGTGTATGATGACTTTGACAGGCATGCCAAATGGAGGTCGACTCCCTCTCGATTTTTTTGGTAATCGGAGAATCTACCCCTGTAT
>Ga0247608_10002777_pt1 | contig 21233 bp, 10 predicted proteins | sample 176DNAGHGlowgp2_FD_193490 | JGI IMG/M metagenome (GOLD analysis project Ga0247608, IMG submission 193490) | Sheep rumen microbial communities from Palmerston North, Manawatu-Wanganui, New Zealand - 1766 DNA GHGlow gp2 | ecosystem: Host-associated > Mammals > Digestive system > Stomach > Rumen ...
CAAGGGAATCGGTGGCGGTCTCCCGCTGGGTGCGGTGCTCCTGCGCCAGAAGATTGCCGACCAGCTCAAGGCCGGTGACCACGGTACCACTTTTGGCGGAAACCCGATTGCATGCGCCGCAGGTCTCGCTGTCGTGAAGCAGATTCCGGGCCTGCTCAAGAATGTGGCTGAACGTTCTGCCCAGCTGAAGGCCGGTTTGGCTGCCCTTGTGGAAAAGTACAGCTTCGCCAAGGAAATCCGCGGTGAAGGCCTGATTCTCGGTGTGGCTCTCGATGAATCGATGCCGGTGGGTAACATCATCGCTGCCGCTCGCGCAGAAAAGCTCATGGTGCTCAGCGCCAAGGGCAACGTGCTGCGTATGCTTCCGCCGCTGAATGTTTCTGCCGCGGAATGCGACGAGGCACTGGAAAAGCTTGGCCGCGCTTTCGAAGCAGCAGCTAAGTAAAACTGGCTGTCGCGAAGTAATCCGAAAGTCCTCCGCTTTTGCGGCGATTGTCATCCCCGTTGTCATTCTGGAGGGGCAAAGCCCCGATAGAATCACGGGAATCTTTTTTTTCTGATTGTTGCGTAATATTTGTTCACATTTTTTGTTATAGTGTGATCCATATTTGGATGCACTTTTTCTGTATTTTTCATAATTCTGAAATCTGAAGTCCGAAATCCGAATTTTCCTACTATATTTACAGACAGAGGTTCTCATGAAAACTTTTGTCGTTTCTGCCCTTGCGGCCTTTTTTGCCCTGCCGGCTTTCGCTTCCCAGAACGTGGTCAAGGTCGATGACCTGCACCCCGGCGTTGTCATCAACAAGGACAACATGATGTCTGCCGACCTGGCGATTTGGAACCCGCCTAGCCGCTTCTATGACATGACTCCGGCCTTCGTCGATGGCGGCTACACCCTGTACCGCTTCCCCAACGGGAGCCTCTCTAACGATTACCACTGGAACGGTATCGGCAAGTACGACGAAACGGGACTCTGGACCCCCGACGAGACCAAGTGGGCCCGTGGCTTCTTGGGCGAGACCGCTTACCGTGGCACCACCAAGGACAACTACGGCTTTGTCCGCCGGAGCCACCTGGCCGACGGCAAGATGGAGACCATGTGGTGGGGCGAAATTTTGGACCCGGTGGACCCGCCCTGGATTGTGGTGGAATTCCCTGAAAAGGTGAACCTGGATTCCATTCAGATCGACTGGGGTAAGCTCCGACCTAAGGCTTTTGAACTGGCCTACTGGACGGAAGACTACGCCGAATACCCTGGCGTACACCAGGCTCTTGAAAACAAGCTGAAGGTAGAAGCCACGGTGCGGGTGAATTCCGCTACCACCAAGTATAAGTTCAAGCAAATCAATACCCGCTACGTGGCCGTCCGTTTCAAGACCACGGATTTGCCGTCGAAGGGCGTGCAGATTTGCGAGATGAAACTCTACAGCGGCGAGACGGATTTGCTGGGCGGCAACAACTACAAGTTCTACGCCATGTCTACCAGGAACGGCGACATCGCCCGTACGGACTGGACCGACATCAAGTGGGATTTCGAGACCTTCATGGAATACATCAAGACGCTCCCTAACGCAAGACCTGTCATTTGCGTGAATGCGGGCACAGGAACCTCCAAGGAGGCCGCCGCCTGGGTGCGTTATGCCAACAAGGTGAAGGGCTACAACATCAAGCAGTGGCAAATCGGCAACGAACTGGACGGCGAGTGGGAAGAGTCCGGCCCCATTTCGGCAAGGCAGTACACGGCCCGCTATCTGGAATACGCCCGTGCCATGAAGGCGGTGGATTCCAGCATCATCTTGCACGGCCCGCTGTTCAGCACCCACAAGATGCAGCAGAAGGGTGCGGGCCTTCTGGATGGAAAGTACTGGATGGAAGAGTTCCTGCGGATTGTGGGGGAGGCCGAAAAGAAAGATGGCAAACGCTATCTGGACGTAGTGGACCTGCATAACTATCCCTACTGGACGCCAAACGACCCGAAACCCGCAGACATGCTCAAGTCCATGCTGGACGTGGGCCCCAACATGGACACGCTGGACATGTGGATGAAACGCCACTTGGAAGGGGAGCGCCGGGTGTTTCTTTCGGAGTTCAGCACCTGCGTGCAGGGCTACAGTCTGCTGATGGATTACCCTCAGGCCACCGCTATGGCCAGCGTCTTTGCCCAGCACGCCATGCGCTTCGGCAACCGCCTGCAGGTGCTCCCCTGGGACGCTTTCGGCAACCTGTTCAAGGGACCCGACGACACCTGGGGAACCATCAGCATGACGGCGCTCCTCAAGGAAGGTTCCTGGAATCACTGGAAATCCCTGGAACCTACGGCGGAATACTATGGCATTTACATGACCTTCATGGACTTTTTGGAAAGCGGATTCGCGGTGTTGCCGGTAGAGAGCAATAGCCCCGATGTGGTGGCCTACGCCATCGGCAAGGGGGATTCCGCCCGGGTGATGCTGGTGAACCTTTCCGACATAACGCAGCTGGTCCAGATTGACCGGGCAAGCGTTGGCACGGATTCTGCCAATGCGACGCCGACAGTGGGCAAAGGCGATTTGGTTCGTACCCAAGTAGAAATTTTTGGCGAAGAACAGTTCAAGTGGAACGGCACGACCCAGAGCGCCTACCCCTACCCGAAAATGGGCCCCAGCGGTCGCCGTATCAATCCGTCCAAGTCCAGGGACATTGCCGTACCGCCCTTTGGACTTGCTGTTGTGCAAATCAACCCGAAGGTCGTGGGCCTGGATTCGGCGACGAAAAGTTCTGCGGCAGACCCGCGTGTCATTGCCGCTGCCCTCGAAAAGAAGGTCCTGCTGGCAGGCGATACCCTGGACCTGTTCGCCACCGCCGTCCAGCAGTACGGCCAGCTGACAGAAGGCAAACTTGAAATTCCGGAGCTTGGGATCGTCAAGTGGTTCAAGCCCGATGACGGCCTGTGGAACGCCTCCATCGAAAGCTTCCATGTGAAGGTTCCCATGTCTGCAAATGTGAAACTTGGGCCTGCTACGGCGACGCTGAAGATTCGCGGCCTTGGCGGCAAGGCTACGGAATTCAAGATTCCCTTCCGCATCCGCGGGGCTTACCGCACCACTAGCGTCATGCAGAACTTCGACAACGGGCTGGATGCGGTAGATTGGTACCCGGTGGCCAACGGCGATAACGCTACCAGTATCGAGGCCAAGGTCTTTAACGGGGCGCCCCCTCATGGCGGATTCATCCGTCACGACTTTATCATCGAGCAACCCCCTGCACAGGGCTGGCCCAACTTCGCCGGCGCCTACTATGTGATTCCCGAAGCCGTCAAGAATTCCGTTGGCATCGTGTTCGACTACGCTACCAACCACAACAATCCCGACGGCTATTTCGAGGTGCAAATCGCCAGCGAGCAGGTGAAGGACTACGACGAGTTCATGGTCCGCCTGAAAAATACCCGCGGCAGCTGGGTCCGTGACACCCTCATCTGGGAAAACATGGCTCAGGAAGGCTGGGGCAAGACCATCCCGCAGCTGGACCCCAAGCAAATTAAGAACTTCGCCTTCAGGGCCCGCTACAGCGGCAAGGGCTACATCAGCCTGGACAACATCTACCTGTTGCAAGAAGACGGCACCGAAGTCCCCATGCCCAAGGGACTGCGCCGTTTGCGGTAAGGGGGAAGGCCTTCCCCACGCTCCAGCTACGGCTCTATCCCGCTGTCACCCCGGCCCCAGTGCCGGGGCCACCGTTTCATACCTGCCGCATCTTCCGCTACCCCTTCTCCTAGGGGCCCTGCCCCTAAAACCCCGAATGAAAAAGGAACCCTTTCGGGGTCCCTTTTAATTCGGAATTTTGATTTCAGATTTCAGAATTTGAATAATCGCGGCGTAGCCGCCAAATTAAACAACTCTGAACTCCGAATTCTGAAATCTGAATTCGCTTACTTGATGATGAGCATCGAGTCGTCCCACGCTTCGTGCTTTTCGAGGCCGAGGAGGTTCGCAGTCGTTGCAGCGATGTTCGACAGACCCCAGTCGCCTTCCTTGAGGCCGAGCTTGCCGCCCGTTACGTTATCGTAAAGGATGCAAGGAACCTTGTTCAAGGTGTGGCTCGTCTTGGCCTTAAAGGAACCATCCTTGTTGACCTTCGGCATGCCGGTCTTCTTGTCGATTTCGTACATTTCGTCGGCGTTACCATGGTCAGCCGTGATGATGGCGACACCACCGAGGGCGTCAATCACCGGGAGGAGGCGCGCGAGGCCGATATCCACTGCTTCGATAGCCATCGTAGCAGCGCGGAAGCTACCCGTGTGGCCCACCATGTCGCCGTTCGGGAAGTTGCAGCGAAGCGTCTGGTACTTGCCGCTCTTCAAGGCTTCGATCATGGCGTCGGTGATTTCGGCAGCCTTCATCCAAGGGCGCTGTTCGAACGGAACAACGTCAGATTCGATTTCGAGGTAGGTTTCGCCGTCGAACTTGCTGGAACGGTTTCCATTCCAGAAGTAGGTCACGTGGCCGTACTTCTGCGTTTCGGAGCAGGCAAACTGCTTCACGCCGGTTTCGGAAAGCCATTCGCCGCTGGTTTCCTTGATGGCCGGAGGCGGCACGAGGAAGCGGTTCGGGAGCTTGAGGTCGCCGTCGTACTGGAGCATGCCAGCGTAGCAGACCTTCGGGAAGCGCTTGCGGTCAAATTCGTTGAAGGATTCTTCTTCGAAGGCGCGGGTGATTTCGATGGCGCGGTCGCCACGGAAGTTGAAGAACACCACGGAGTCGCCATCGTTGATGGTACCGACCGGCTGGCCGTCCTTAGCAATCACGAACGGCGGGAGATCCTGGTCAATGGCCTTGGTTTCGCCACGGAGGGTTTCGATAGCCTGGGTGGCGTTGTCGAAGTAGCGGCCTTCGCCCAGCACGTGGGTCTTCCAGCCCAGCTCCACCATCTTCCAGTTGGCGTTATAACGGTCCATGGTAATCTGCATACGGCCACCGCCGCTAGCAATGCAGACGTCGAATTCCGGGCTGCGGAGTTCGTCGAGGAACTTTTCGAACGGGCCGACGTAATCGAGGGCGGAAGTTTCCGGAACGTCACGGCCGTCGAGAAGAATGTGCACGCGGACCTTCTTCAGGCCTTCCTTCTTGGCCTGGGCGACCATGGCCTTGAGGTGAGAAATGTTGGAGTGAACGTTACCGTCGCTGAAGAGGCCGATGAAATGGAGAACGGTGTTCTTTTCGCGGGCGTTACCGGCGATTTCCTTCCAGGCGTCGCGGCCGAAGATGTCGCCGGAGACGATTGCGTCCTGCACGAGGGCGGCACCCTGGTTGTAAACCTGGCCGGCACAGATGGCGTTGTGGCCCACTTCGGAGTTACCCATGTCTTCGTTGGTCGGCATACCCACGGCGCGGCCGTGAGCCTTCAAAAGCACGTTCGGGTACATCTTGAAGAGGTTGTCGAGTGTGGGAGTGCGGGCGGCCTTGATGGCGTTGCCTTCGACCCTATCGGTGATACCAAAACCGTCCATCACGATGGTGACGACGGGTCCCTTGATACCGGGGAAATTGGAAAGCTTCTTGAGCATGGTTTACTCCGTATTGTGCCCGCGCAGTCTGCGCAGGCGTGTTAAATTACGGGCGTAAATTTAGAAACTGGTGGAAAGCTTGCCAACACAAAAAAAGAAAAGGCCCCTAACGGGGCCCTTCAAAAAATACCGAAGTCCTATTTTTTCTTGAAATAGCTGATAGTCAAATCACCCCTGGTGTCATCCAGAGCCATGAACTTGACAATCATGACCGGGTAGGTGCCGGAGGCGGTTTTCACGAGGTACCAGGCCATATTCTCCAAATCCATGGGGTTCCTTTCGCCGTTATAGGCCTCCGTGAAACTTTCGAGGCATACCTTTCCTTCGGGAATGACTCCGGATTCCTGGGAGCCTTCCTCGATAATTTTCACACCTGCGGAAGCGGTGAAGGACGGCATCCGGTCTTCGATACTCATGGTCACGTCGGGGTTTTCGCTGGTACCTGTGGCAAAGTTGATGGCCGGCACGTCACTACCCAGTTTGTTGGAAATGACGACATCCTTCACCAGTTCCATTTCAGTACAGACTTCTTCGCCGCTGGAGGAGGATTCGATGACTTTGCACTGCAAGGTGAAGGGTGATTCAACACGAGCAGTGTACGCAAATTGCTTGGTGTCTTCTTCGTCGCCACTCATATAAACGGTGGTGTACAAGACGAAATCCCCGCAGCCGATTTCATCACGATTTAGGGGAATCTCGTCGACGGTGGCGATGAGATTTACGGATTCCTTGCCAAAAGAGGTGCCTGGTTTGAGCAGGACTGGAAGATTTCCGACCTTAATGATAGAGTTCCCTTCCTTGCGTCCGACATCAAAGGAAAGGCTATCGATGGCATAGTATACACGATCGTCGCCTTCATAGCCCTCCGGTTCCGCAACGGGGCTATCCTCGTTGTTGATGGTAAGTATGCCCTGTAGAGTCATGTAAAATCCATTGTGACCATCTTCTGCGACATTTGCAGTAATGGCTGCACCCTCTGCAAGGGGAGATTCTTCCGAAACAGAAGACAGAACCAGTTCCTCTGCCGAAGAAGAAGAGTCTCCCTCGTCGCTGGCGCTAGAACTGTCGTCGCCGCAGGCGGTGAGACCAATGGATCCCAGCGCGAAAACGGACCCCGCCAGGAAAGTTTTTAAGAACTTGAAATTCATAGTTATTTCCTCGTAAAAAGATTTCTTCCCCTGAAAATAAACAAAAATGGACGAAAAAGCAAACGAAAAAGCGATTTTTTCGTGAAAAACGGCTTATTTGGGCGTTCCCCGCCCCAAAGTTCAGTGCAATTCTTCACAGGGGCGGGTCGGGCCATACTCGTCAGGGCATCCCGCCCTGCCTCACCGAGCCCGTCCGTTGTCCGGTCTCGTCCCCTTACGGGGTCACTGTCCCTAACGCATATTCCGGATAATGTCCCGCAGACGCGCCGCTTCCTCGAAATCGAGGCGCGCGGCGGCATCCTTCATCTGGCGTTCCAGGTCTTCCAGCGAACTTGTCATCCCCGCGGAGGCGGGGATCTCCTTTCTTACATCGTGCCTCGAGCCTTTCTCTCGTCTCTTGTCTGTAGCTCGCTTGCGAGCGTTCTCTCGTCTAAACTTGGAGGGCTGCAGCGGTTCCATCGGACGAATGCCTAGACTTTCTTCATCCTCGTCATCAATTCCGAATTCCGAATTCTGAACTCCGAATTCCTCTTCCAGCGGGTCGTTGATTCTCAGGTCGTCTTCCAGCTTGCGGGTCACGGACTTCGGCGTAATGCCGTGTTCCTTGTTGAATTCTTCCTGCACGGCCCTGCGGCGGGCGGTTTCGGTGATGGCCTTTTCCAGGCTGTCGGTCATGTTGTCTGCAAAGAGCAAGACGGTGCCGTTCACGTTACGGCTCGCACGTCCCATGGTCTGGATAAGGCTACGATAATTGCGCAGGAATCCTTCCTTGTCGGCGTCGAGAATCGCGACCATGCTCACTTCGGGCAGGTCGAGGCCCTCGCGCAGCAGGTTGATGCCCACCAGCACGTCGAACTCTCCGGTGCGTAGCCCGCGAATCAGTTCGTGGCGTTCCAGGGTCTTGATGTCGCTGTGCAAGTAACGCGCGCGGATACCCGCTTCCACGAAGAAGTCGGTAAGGTCCTGCGCCATCTTTTTAGTAAGTGTGGTGACGAGCACGCGGTCGCCGTTCTTGACGACTTCCTCGATGCGGTATAGGAGCACGTCCATCTGCCCCTTGATGGGGAACATCTCGATTTTCGGGTCTAGAAGTCCGGTGGGTCTGTTAATTTGTTCGGTAACAATGCCGCCGGTCTTGGTAAGCTCGTAATCGCCGGGAGTTGCAGACACAAAAAGCACCTGCTTCGGGTACATGTACTCGAATTCGGCGAAGTTCATCGGGCGGTTGTCGAGCGCGCAGGGGAGGCGGAACCCGTACTGCACAAGCGTCGTCTTGCGGGATTTGTCGCCTTCGGCCATGCCGCCCACCTGCGGAATGCTCACGTGGGATTCGTCCACCATCAAAAGCCAGTCGTCGCCGAAGTAGTCGATGAGCGTGAACGGGCGCGTACCCGGCGCGCGGTTCTCGATAATGCGGGAATAGTTTTCGATGCCGCTGCACATGCCGGTCTCGCGAATCATTTCCATGTCGTAACGAGTGCGGCTGCTGAGTCGGGCCGATTCCAGCACCTTGCCTTCCTTGTCCAGTTCCGCGAGGCGCTCGGTCAGTTCCACTTGCATGCGCTGCAAGATTCCCGCGCGGCCTTCTTCTTTCGTCACGAAGTGCTTCGCCGGAGCGATGGTCATCTCGTCCATTTCCTGCGTGACTTCGCCGGTAATGATGTTGAAGCGAACGAGCCTGTCCACCTCGTCGCCGAACAGTTCGATGCGCAGGCCTTCTTCGTCGTAGCTCGGGTGGATTTCAATCACGTCGCCGTGCACGCGGAAACTGCCGCGCTCCAGACTGAAATCGTTTCTTGTGTATTGAATTCGCACCAGGTCATGCAGAATCTTGTCTCGGTCGTAAACGTCTCCCTTCTTGATTCGCACCATCAGGTCGAAGTATTCGCTGGGGCTACCCAAGCCGTAGATGCAGCTCACGGAAGCCACGATAATCACGTCGCGGCGGGTGAGCAAGTTCGCGGTGGCACGCAGGCGGAGCTTGTCAATTTCGTCGTTGATGCTGGCATCCTTCTCAATGAAGGTGTCCGTGTGCGGGATGTACGCTTCGGGCTGGAAGTAGTCGTAATAGCTCACGAAGTATTCCACCGCATTGTGGGGGAAGAACGCCTTGAATTCCTGGTAGAGCTGCGCCGCCAGCGTCTTGTTGTGGGTGAGAACCAGCGTCGGCTTGCCTACGTTCTTGATGACGTTCGCCATGGTGAACGTCTTGCCCGAACCCGTGACGCCAAGCAGCGTCTGGAACTGTTCGCCGTTCTTGAATCCGGTCGTCAATTCTTCAATCGCTTTCGGCTGGTCGCCCGCTGCACCGTAAGGGCTCACCAGTTCAAAGTTCGCACGCGTCGGTGACTGGAACTGTTTGAGGTGCCCCGGCAAGCTCTGTTCGGGCGGTAGCGGTTTCGCTATCGGTTTCGCATACGGGTCGGGTGTAATTGTCTTGCGTGCGCGGGCCATGGGATTAGGATCTAGGGGTTAGGATTTAGGGGCTAGTTTCTGGCTTGTATTCACTAGATCCTAGCTCCTACCCCCTATCTCCTAAAAATAGTAAATTTCCACTATGGATCACGAGTACAGCATTTCGGGTAGGCTTTGGGTCGATAACGCAGATTCGGTTTTGCCGGGTTTGGATTGCCGGGAATACGCCATAGGCGACATTGTGTTCCTGCTTTCGACAACCACAGCCAAAGAAATCCAAATAATTCTCAAGGATAAATCCAAAGCAGTGTCTATTTCTGACAATAAAATTTCCGTATGTTGCGCTGAACTGTCCCGTAGGTTAGCGTGCCGTGTCCGTATGGAAAAACTTCACGAAGAATACGGCAATGCCAACGTGTTCAACAGCGGGTCGGACTACGAGGTAGTCAGCACCGACAGGTTGGTCTGTGAATACGAGAATGGCAGGGAGATTGCTTTTAGTAAGCAATCAGTGTGAGTGAAACCCTCACTCTCCTCTGTTCTTCGCAGCCACGTCCTTGAACTTGTTGTGGTCGGTGAGCGTGCTGCTGAAAAAGTGGGTGCCCGAACCGTCGTCTTTTGCAACAAAGTAAAGAGCCTTGGTGTCGGCTGGGAAAAGGGCCGCCTCTATGGCCTTGCGCCCCGGGTTCGAGATGGGGCCTGGCATCAGGCCCTTGAACTTGCGGGTGTTGTAGGGACTGTCGCTGTTGAGCTGGCTCTTGTAGATGGGCCCGGTCAAGTTCCTGAAGATGAACCGAACCGTGGGGTCGGCCCCCAGCGGCATGCCGATTTCAAGCCTGTTGTGGAAAACGCCTGCAATCAAGAACCGTTCGTCGGGCTTGCCGGTTTCTTCTTCTACTACGCTTGCAAGGGTCAGCACCTTGTGCCAGTTGCCGAGAGTCGCCCACTTGGAGCCAGGCTTGTTTTTCATCTCGTCCCGCACCTTCAGGTTCGCCGCCACCATCTGCCTGATGATGGTCTCTTCGTCGGCATCAATGGCGAAGGGGTAGGTGTCGGGCAGCAGATAGCCTTCCAGCGAGCTTGCATCTACGCCCAGGGACTGGGCGAACTTCGGGTCCTGGACCAACTTGTTCCAGCGGTCCTCGTTCAGGTCGGGGAACGCCTTTTTCAGGTAGGCGGGAATCTCCCAGCTTGCCCGACCTTCGGGGATGGTCACCTTGCGTACGGCGTTCTTGCCGCTTGCAAGCAGGGCGAAAATCTGTTCCAGGGTCTGCCGTGGCGGAATCTCGTACCAGCCCGCCTTGAGGGAGGGTTTGTCCATTTTGTTCCGGACCTTGAATGCCAGTCCGTCCTTCCACACGCCTTTTTCGTCCAGTATTTGGCCGACTTTGGCAGCAGAACTTCCCTTGGGGATTTCCAGGAGTACTGTTTCGGAGTTGTTTGAGACGGCGTTCAGTCTTTTTTTACCTTGAATCCCGGCAAAAACGGCCAAAACAACCAGAAAAATCAACAAAATGCAAAAAAAACGCTTCATATTGTAAAAATTTAAAAGAATATCTCACAAATTGCCAAAATAAAAGGTATATTCCTATTGCATTAACGAATATTTTTATCCCGTTTCGAGGAATAACATGAAAAAGGTTTTGTTTGTTGCTCTTTCTCTGATGGTTGCCGCTGCTTTCGCAGCACCCAACAAAGTCAAGTCCAAGCTGGGCGATATTGACCTGACCAAGGAGAAGGGTGGTGGCTCTGTGGTTTGCACCGCGGGCTTTAACGATGAACTTACCATCGTCAAGGACGGCGATACCGAGGTTCTGGTCAAGGGCAACTGCGGTCAGGGCTGGGTGGCCAAGTCCAAGGTGGAATACGTGGCCCAGGCCGCTGGCGACAAGTCCATGAAACTCGAAGGCGTGGACGTGGTCGGCTGGCTCGACAACCCCAGCGCCGTGTTCGTGTTGGAAAACGACGACATCGACTTCGACGGCGTGAACATCGACCGTGACTTCAAGGAATACTTGCAGCACACCATGGACCGCGAACAGATGGAAATGCACAACAACGAAAACTAACTCGTTGTCTGACATTGAGATACAGCTTAAAAGCCCCTCCGAGAGGGGCTTTTTGTTTTGTATAAGGCGTGAAGTAAATGATAATTTACTAAACAAAAATGACATAAAATCGTATATTTCGTACAAATAACCTAAGAGAGAAAAAATTATGAAAAAATCCTTATTGATTCTTCCCGTCGCGCTGTGCGCAATGATCGCCCAGGCTCAGGAAACCTCTTCCGCTTCCACGGAAACCTCTTCTGCCTCCACTGAAACCTCTTCTGCCTCCACTGAAACCTCTTCCGCTTCTGTAGAAAGCTCCGCATCCGTGGTCGCTGCAGCAAACATCGATGACTTCGAAGAAGGTGCTGGCAAGCCTGCCAAGACGGGTACCAACGATTACTGGTATGCCTATGCCGACGGAACAGGTTCCTCCATTGGCAATGCTGCCGATGGTAATGGGGGTAAGGTGGTGAATTTTGACGCCGCCGCTTGCGGTTCTTCTAGCCGTTGCGCCGGTATCACGAATGCTGTGGTTGGCACAGATGGTTCTGTCGCCCTGGGCGTGGACTTTGCCGGTGGCTTGCCCGGTTGTACAGCCATTTCTTACAGGTACAAGGGCGCAGCACATAATCTTAAGGCTGCCCTGAAGGGTGATCAGGTAAAAGTTGGTGATAAAACTGAGAGTGTGTTAACTGGGTGGAATCAACACTATGCCTCTGTTAATGCAGCTTCTGATTGGACTCAGGTTACCATTTCTAAGGGCGATATTAAACAGGAGAAAGATTGGGGTACCGCTGTTGAGTTGGTCATGGCTAATGTAAGTGCTCTCAAGTGGGAAATTAAAAAGGTTGATGGCGCCAACTACCTCTACATCGACGACGTGAACTGCGTCGGTTACGACCCCAGTGCCGCGAATTCCTCTTCTTCTGTCACCGGCACGGCCGTTGTCATCGACGACTTCGATGATGCCAATACCACTGCTGAAACTCTCGGCGCAACGGCTTACTGGTACCTCTACACAGCTGGTGGAACTTATTCCAACACGAAGGATCCTACGACTGGTGCGATTGACATGATTGTCACTGAAGGTACTAACTCCTATGCGGCCATGAAGAATATTTCTGGTATTACTCCGGGTAGCGACAAGGATAAGATCTATACCTCCGTGGGTATGGAAGTGGCCTTTACCTCGGGTAAGCTCTCTGGTTGTACTGCAATCCAGTACGATTACAAGGGCTCTGGCCATCGTATGCGTGCCACGGTGGACGGCGTGAAGGAAAAAGAGGGTTGGGAGCATGTGGCTACGGACCAGTCTGCCTCTACGGATTGGAAAACGGTGACTGTTTCTACCATGGCTCAGCCTGAATGGGTGTCTACTGTTACTGGCGCTACCATAGTCGCTTTCTCCTGGGCTAAGGTATCCAGGCTGACTTGGGTGGTGGATGAAAAGTTCTCTGCTGCTAATCTGGGTACCGAACTGGATATCGACAATGTGAAGTGCGTGGGTACCTTGAGCACGACTACTCCCACTTCTTCGAATTCTAACTCTATCGCAATGACCTCAGCTGCTCCGGCTGGCCTTAACGTCACCCTCATGGGCAACACCCTCCAGGTCACTGTCGCCAAGGCCGGTGTTGTGAAGGTCCAGGTGTTCGACATGATGGGCCACGCCATCGAAAGCCACAGCGAGAGCATGGCCGCCGGTAGCTTTGCTCACACCTTCGGCGCTCTCTCCAGGGGATTCTATGTGGTCCGCGTGCAGCAGGGCTCCCTGGTCAAGACCGTGCGTATGCAGGTCCGCTGAGTGTAAATTTTTCTTAATGTTGAGGTCCCGCCTATGGCGGGGCCTTTTTTGTGAGGATTGTCAAATTGTTTACCGCGGTAACAATTGTTTCCAAAAAAATAATTGAAATAAAAAGGAAAATAAGTTATCTTCACAAAAGAGGAATGTTGTACTTATAATCCCAGGTCATTTATGAAAAAACTACTTATGGTGCTTATGGCACTCTTCATCTCTACGGTATTCGCCGCAAATCGTGTTGGCCCGGTAAGTCAGTACGGCCAGCTGCAGGCAGGGAAAAATTCTGCCAATAAAGGCCGGATTTATGGGTCTTGCAAGGGCATTTCCAACGGAAATGAGGTCGTGATACAGGGTATGAGCCTTTTCTGGAGCATTGCCGGTGTCAACAATGGACTCTATGAAGGTGCCCCTTATTGGACCGCCGCCTATGTGAACCAGCTTGTATCAAGACATAACATTCAGCTGATTCGTGCTCCCATGGGTGTGGATGAGGAGTGGAGTGGTGCTCCGCACTACTTTTCAAGTACGGAAAATCAGCAAACGCAACAACAGATGATGGATGCTGTTGTTCAAGCGGCCATAGACAACGACATCTATGTGATTATCGATTATCACAGCCACAGGGCCAATGAAAATGTTGCCCACGCCAAGGAGTTTTTCCGTCGTATGGCGACGAAATGGGGCAGTTATGATAACGTGATCTTTGAGATATTCAATGAGCCTAAACAGCAATCGTGGTCGGATATCAAGACCTATGCAGATACTGTTATTAAAGTCATTCGTGACGCCGGTTCCGACAATCTTGTTGTTGTCGGAAATCCCAGTTGGTCTTCTAGGCCAGATGAAGCTATAGGGAACACCAACAAGATAAACGACAACAATGTCGCCTACACCTTCCATTTTTATGCGGGAGTTGATCTTGATGGTACCAAGCATGAAACGAACAGTGAAGGAAGTCATGCTGTTTTAGCGATGAATGCCGGGCTTTCTGTATTTGTGACGGAATGGGGTGCATCGGGTCCGTCCGGTGGTGGAACTTTTTATAGCGACCGTACTCAAAATTGGTATGACTGGATGAAAACGAACCAACTGTCTGGTGCAAATTGGGCCGTTTCCAGTAAAACCGAGGCTGCCTCTTATTTTGTCGGCAACGCTACCGCTACGGGTACATGGAAGCATACGGATGGTGGTGTGTGGGTGAATTCCAATATTTTTGCGAATTTGCCTTCTAACTATACAAGGTGTTCGTCAACTCCGGCTTCTAGCGGTTCCGGCCCCTCTTCCTCGGCTTCTTCTACGGTTACGCTTATAGATGATTTCCAAGATGGTAATGTTACTGCAGAAACCCTTGAAGATGGCGGCTGGTTCTTGTATGAAGCGGACGGCTCAATTTCAAATACAAAAAAAGCGAACGGTGACTGGGACATGATTCGTTCTAGCGGTAGCAGTAAGTACGCCTCGATGGAGGGTATTTCCCTTGTTCCGACGACTGATAAGCCGTATCCTTCCGTGGGTATGGGGCTTGCTCTTATTGAAGGCGCATTTACAAACTGCTCGGCAATACAGTACGATTACAAGGGCTCTGGGCATTTCTTCCGCGCCGATATAAGCACAGTGACTCCAGAAAAAGGATACGAACACCAGACGGTAGAACAGGAAAGTTCCACATCCTGGAAAACGGTGACTGTTACTGCTGATGATTTGGATCAGCCTTTGTGGGTTTACCAAACCCCGAAGCTTTCTGGAGAAATAAAGCCTTTTTACTGGGCCCAGGTGTATCAGTTGGCCTGGTTTGTCAGTATGGATGTTGAAAGTCGTGGAACAAGCTTCCAAATCGACAACGTAAAGTGCGTGGGAACCCTCCCCGAGGTCATTGTCACCAGCTCCAGCAGTGTGGCGTCTTCTGCCGGGTCTTCCTCCTCGTCCATTCGTTCCTCTTCATCCATTCGTTCTTCCTCGTCCATTCGTTCTTCCTCGTCCATTCGTTCTTCCTCATCTAATCGTTCCTCTTCATCTATCACCTCTTCCACCGCTGTTGCGACTTCATTTATCGACGATTTTGAAGATGGCGACAACATGGCCTTTACCGGTTTGAATGATTACTGGTATGCCTTTACGGATAAAGGCGACAAGGGCGCCTCTACCATAGACAACTCCAAAAATGACGAGGGGGACTATGTGGTGGTGTTTGGCTCTGCCGCTGCCGATGGCTCGGAATACGGCGCCGGACTTAAGAACATCGTCTTGGGAAAGGGGGATAATGAATACGACCCCTACGTGACCCTCGGCTTGAATTTGGAAGATGGCCTTCGCGGTTGTACCCAGATTAGTTACAAGTACAAGGGAGCAGGCCATAACCTGAAGGCCGTAACCCGTGGTGACGAAGAAGGAGAATTGTCCGGTTACAATTACCACAAGAAGGCCTTTGAGGGTTCCTCGGTTTGGACGGTGGCTAGCGTGTCCGTTCCTAGCGGGCTGGAGCAGGAGGAAAACTGGGGGACTGCACTGGATGGTTTGAATATGGCTGATGTGGTCAAGCTCCAGTGGGAAGTGAAGAAGGAGGCAACGCACAAAAACCTCTTCATTGACGATTTGAAATGCGAAGGCATGAGCATTGTCCCTGTGGTCCGCCCCGATGAAGACGACCCCGATGTGGACAACAGTTCCTCGTCCAGGTCCAGGAGGAGTTCGTCTTCCCGTTCTTCCGATGACAATGACGATGAGGATGATGACGATACCGACGGAATCGCGGGTGGGGTGGTTGCCCATTCCGGCCTTTCCGCCACCATCCACGGCAACACCTTGCTGGTGTCTGTCGCTAAGGCCGGCCTCGTGAAGGTCCAGTTGTTTGACATGATGGGCCACACCATCGAAAGCCACAGCGAGAGCATGGCCGCCGGCAGCTTCGCCCACACCTTCGGCAGCATGGGCAAGGGTGTCTATATCGTGCGTGTGCAGCAGGGTTCCACGGTCAAGACCTTGCGTATGCAGGTTCGGTAAGTAAAACTTTGTAAACAAGTTCCGCGTTATTTGTGGAACAATGCAAGAGGCGGGGTGAACCTGCCTTTTTTGTTCAAAAAAAAGGACTTTTGAATAGTGTCCGTTTTTCGTTTACGGGAGTAACAAATTGTTACCAGAATTTGACTTGAATGGCCTTTCTCTTGATATTATTTTTTAAGCAAAATATCACAAATCTAGAGATGGGTATTGTATGAAAAGGACCCTTTTCCTTCTCCTGGCCTTGTGCCTTGTTTCCCTTTCCTTCGGGCGTGTGGGCCCCGTAAGCCAATATGGCCAGTTACAAGCTGGCAAGAACTCCGCGGGTCAGGGCCGCATTTATGGCAGTTGCCAGGGCGTCAAAAGTGGTAGCGAAGTCCAGGTGCAGGGTATGAGCCTGTTCTGGAGTATTGCTGGCGATGTGGGAGACTTCTGGAATTCTAGCACGGTTACCGGACTTGTTCAGAGGCAGAACATCCAGCTTATTCGTGCTGCCATGGGTGTAGATGAGGACTGGGGTAGTGGAAACTATTTTACCAACCAGAGTAGGTATCAGGGCATGATGGATGCCGTGGTGCAGGCGGCCATCGATAATGATATCTACGTGATTATCGACTACCATAGCCACAAGGCCAGCGCCGATGTGAACAGCGCAAAGTCGTTCTTTAGCAGAATGGCCCAGAAATGGGGTGGTTATGATAACGTGATTTTCGAAGTGTTCAATGAACCAATCAGTCAGAGTTGGAACGAAATCAAGACCTACGCGAACGCCGTGGTCGCCACAATCCGCCAATATTCCGACAACTTGGTCTTGGTCGGCAACCCCAGCTGGGACCAGTTCCCGAACTATGCCATCAACAATGAAGTGATGGATAGTAAGAACAACATTGCCTACACGTTCCACTTTTATGCCGGCACCCATTCCACGGGTAACGAAGGTTCACATGCCATTTCTGCGATGAATAGCGGACTTTCGGTGTTTGTATCGGAATGGGGTACGGTCAATGCCGATGGTGATGGCGGCGTGAGCGGTAATTCTTCTACTTGGCTCAATTGGATGAACCAGTACAAACTTTCGGGTGCGAACTGGGCGGTATCCACCAAGGGCGAAGGAGCCTCTTACTTTAATGGTAGTGCCTGGAACTATTCCGAAAGCGGAAAGTGGGTGAATTCGAACATCTTTTCGAAGCTCCCCACATCTTATACGGCGTGTTCTGCTGGTCCTCAGCCTGCCTCAAGCAGCTCGGTGAAACCTAATTCCAGTGCCGCACAGTCTAGCTCCAGTGCCACAACGACCAAGAAGTACGCCCTTGTGGATGATCTGGAAGACAAGGACGATATTTCTCTTTGGGGCGGTAAATGGGATGTCTATAACGATAACTCTAATCAAGCCCAGTCCACGTCAACCCTTAGTTTTGTCAATGGAAATGCTTCGACAGGGGCTGCTCAAATGGATTACACCTTGAATAAGGGTGGCTATGAATTCAGTCCGTTTGTGGGAATTGTGGTTGATGTGAATGCGGATGGCGAAACCACGGAAAACCTGTCGAAGTGCACCTCGCTTCAGTACGATTACAAGGGTGCGGCCCATTCGTTCCGCGTGGAGAATCCGTCTGAGGCTACGGGCTATAACTATTATCAGATAGCCGTTGCCGCAAGCAACAGTTGGACAACCAAACGGATCTCCTGGTCCTCCCTGAAACAGCTAACCGGTTGGGGAACTCCTGTGGATCTTGATTATGCAAAACAAAATGTGCGGGCTTTCAGCTGGCAAATCGAAGGTTCCACTGGCGATAGGGGTACGCTCCAGATTGACAATGTCAAGTGCGTGGGTCTCCCAGAAGCACCGGTTTCCAGTTCTTCTGCAAAATCCAGCAGTTCTTCGGCAGCATCCAGCAGCTCCGTGATTTTGTCTAGCAGTTCTTCTGTGGTATCCAGCAGTTCCGTGGCACCTCCCAGCAGTTCTTCCAATGCTGTCTATAGTGTTGTTGGCGATTTGGTACAAACGGTGGCACGCAATACGTCCATCGACACGGTTAAGGTCACCGGAGTGACTTCGTTTACAAGGAGTAGCTGGAACGCTTATTTCCTTGATTTTAAGGTGAATAACGGAACGCTCATCATTTCGGGTTTTGTTCCGGACTATTTCAACGGGAATAGTGCGGTTGAAAAATTTACAGTAAATGAAGAATCGCTTCAGTTTGAGCTCACTATAACGGCAGCATCGAGCAGTTCTAGTGTTTCCAGTTCCTCTAGTATACCCACCTATACGGTGATTTGGAAGAACGCCGACGGCGTAACGCTAGAAACCGACGAGGGCGTTTTGAAAGGGGCTGTTCCTACGTTTGATGGTGCAACGCCTACACTTACCCCTGATGCCCAATATACCTATACTTTTGCTTCCTGGGATCCAGAGGTCATGGCTGCAAACGCCGATGCTACATACATGGCTGTTTACTCCAAGGTACTGAACAAATATACGGTTACCTGGAAGAACGGCAATACCACCCTTGAAACAGACAAGAATGTGGTATATGGAACAGTACCCGAATATAATGGTGCAACGCCCACGAAACAGGAAACTGCACAGTTCAGCTATACCTTCTCGGGCTGGACTCCAGAAGTTGCCGCCGTAACAGGCGCCGTCACGTACAGCGCTGTGTTCGATAGTACAGTCCGTAACTATGTGGTAACGTTCAAGAACGACAATGGCATGGTGTTGCAGGCAGTCAATGTCAAGTATGGCGAGACCCCAAAATACACAGGTTACACTCCAGAAAAGCCTGCTGACGAGGAATATACGTATGAGTTCGATGGGTGGAGTCCCGAAATTGTTGCGGTGACGGGTGCCGCCACTTATACGGCACAGTTTAAGGGTACGCTTATTCCTGTCCAGTCCAGTTCCAGCGAGGTTGCATCTAGTTCTAGCGAGGAAGAGTCCAGTTCGTCGCAGGAACAATCGAGTTCATCCCAGGAATTGTCTAGCTCTTCCGAGGTACAGTTGAGTTCTTCGGCCACGGTGGCGGACCTGGATTGGCTTTCTAATACATTTTTGTCAAGCGCTTCTGAAACCGGCGTAACTGTTGGACAGTCTCATCCTGATTATGCTTCTCCTCGTGTCGTAAAGAAAGTTGTGGGCGATGTAGAATCCGGTGTAGATTATGTATTCTCCTTTGATGTGTTCTTGACCCCCTACGGTGACGACATGGACATGCAGGTGGTTCTTGGAAGTTACTGCGATGAATCTACTGTGCTTGAAAAAGGAAAAGAGCAGACAATTAGCTGCACTTTCAAGGCATCTGCAGATGAATCCGTTATGCTGACGCTTACCATGCCTGGCAACCGCTGGGAACCTGTAACGATTTCAAATGTGTCACTTAAGGCTAATGAGGGGCCGACGACCCATACGGTGTTCTGGAAGAATGATGATGGAACGGTTCTGGAAACTGATGAGGATGTGGCCGAGGGGGATGTCCCTGAGTATAACGGGGCGACTCCGGCAAAAACGGCGACTGCACAGTTCAGCTATACTTTTGCTGGCTGGGAAGAAAGCGTTGCTGCTTCTGGTGATGTTACCTACACGGCAACCTTTGATGCTATTTTGAGGATATATACGGTTTCTTGGGTGAACGAAAACGGAAACGAAATTTCAAGCGCACAGGTTGAATACGGAACAATGCCGGCATTTGATGGCGAACAACCCTCAAAATTTGCCGATGCGCAGTATTCCTATACCTTTGCCGGCTGGACTCCCGATGTTGTAGCAGTAGGTGGCGATGTCGTTTACACGGCAAAGTTCAATAAGACATTGCGCAGCTACACGGTCACTTGGAAAAATGAGAACGGGAATGTGCTTGAGACAGATGCGTCCGTTGATTACGGAGCAATGCCTATGTTTGATGGGGCGACACCTACCAAGTCCGCCGACGATCAATACATATATACGTTTGCAGATTGGGACCCTCATGTTTCTGCTGTGAAGGGCAATGTGACCTATACGGCCATCTTCAGCGCAGAGGCCATTCCTGTCGTGAGCAGCAGCTCTGAACAGGTTGTAGAAAGTTCAAGTTCCGAGCAGGTTGAAGAATCCAGCTCTAGTGAAGAAGTGGTGGAATCTAGTTCTAGCGAGAATGTAGAACAGTCCAGCAGTAGTGAAGAGCCTGATTCAAGTGCGTCCAACGGCCTCGTCATCAGTGGAAACCTGCAACAGACGGTTGTGAAGGGCGGTTCGTTCGAGACGGTTACGATTAGCGGTGTGGAATCGTTCAACCGAGATTCATATTATATCTATTGGATTACATTCACCTTTAAAAACAACGAATTGGTTGTGGCTCAGGACGCCAATCAGTCGACAGAATGGTTGCAGACAGGAAACCTGACGGAAACGATAACGGTTAATGGAACACCGTACGAAATCAAGGTTACGGTGGCAGACGCCTCCGAAGTTTCTAGCAGCTCCGAAGAAGAGTCCAGCAGCTCTGTTGAAGAATCCAGTGCTTCCGAAATATCCTCTTCGGCTGGTGGAATTGTTGAATCCAGTTCTGCCGGACAGGATTCGTTCCTGGCCCTCCGTGGAATATCCCAGTCCAGGCTCTCAGTCTCCCTCTCTGGCCGTATGCTCCTGATTGAGGGCGGCCAGGCTACTGTTGAGGTGTTCGACCTTCAAGGCCGTCCGCTGGCCCGCTTCAGCCAGGTATCCGGCGTCGTAGAGCTTGCAAAGTTCAATGCTGGTAGCTATATCCTGCGTGTCAAGTCCGGTACTCAGGTGCAAAACCGCAAAATTACGCTGAAATAGCGTATTTTCTTAAAAAGTGTCATAGTCCCTGGTCCTTGTGACTAGGGGCTTTTACATTATTTTACTGGGAAAAAATGAATTTTGATAGTATCTTTTACTAAAGGTGTATCGAGAATAACGGGCTGATTTTCCTATGAAAAAAATATTCGCCTTTGCAATTCTGTTTTTGACGGTCATGCCTTTTGCCGCCTTTGACGAAAGTCTTTTTAACTATGGTCGGGAATGGCATGATTCGTTTAATGAAAATACCAGTTTTGCAGGTACGGGCCTTACTCACTTGACCATTTGGTTAGGGGATCATAGAAAAGATAGTTATGATCAGTGGTGGGAAGGAGCTATGGTGCGTGCATGTAGAAAAAATAATTTGACTCCGGTATTCTACGCTTATGTTATCGCAGAGTATGATAAGAAAAAAGGATATGAAGATTGTGACGTTGGTAATCCGAACCATTGTACGAATGGTGCGGAAACCATTCGTAAT
>Ga0247608_10002780_pt1 | contig 21209 bp, 21 predicted proteins | sample 176DNAGHGlowgp2_FD_193490 | JGI IMG/M metagenome (GOLD analysis project Ga0247608, IMG submission 193490) | Sheep rumen microbial communities from Palmerston North, Manawatu-Wanganui, New Zealand - 1766 DNA GHGlow gp2 | ecosystem: Host-associated > Mammals > Digestive system > Stomach > Rumen ...
ACTTTTTTCAAAAGGATATGCCGTTTTAATTTCTATTCCAAGGCCGTTTTCAAAATCTGCCCTGCCGCCGGCATACATGTGGATGAATGCAGTATCGTCCTTTTCGCCGAAGGCATATCTGCCAAAAGAAGCGATAAGCCTTGCGGCATTTGGCGGACAGCATGCGCAGGCGTGCCACTTGAAGCGGCGGGTAAGGGCATGTCTGTGCGTTGGCGCAATACCGGAAACGCCCGGGATGACCTCAAGCGGGTTTACATAAAAGAAGCTTTTGCCGTCCAGAGAAAGGCCCGCAAGGACTGTGTTGTAAAATGCCCTTTCCATGACATCTGCGTACTTTCTGTCCACACCCGCCTCCAGAAGCCTTCGCGCAAAAAACATAAGGCCGACCGAGGCGCAGGTCTCACAGTACGCGGTATCCGAAGGCAGGTAATAATCAGGGCCGAAAGCCTCTCCGAGAACGGTCTGGCCTATGCCGCCCGTAATATACATCTTTCTTTCGGTGATGCTCTGCCATAGCCTGTCTGCCGCCTGTTTAAGAGCCTCGTCATTTGTCTCAGCGGCCATGTCTGCCATGGCAGTGTACAGATAGACCGCACGAACGGCATGGCCTTTGGCATCCGTCTGCTCTCTGACGGGCATGTCCGCCTGCATATAAGCGGGGTCTGCGGGGTCCGCGCCCCAGACAAACCAGTTACGGGCAGCCGCTTCTTTTTTGTAATAGCCTGGGTCTGCGCCGCGAACATTTATAAAATGCTTTGCAAGCTCTAAGGCGTGCGGCTGTTTTGTAAGGTGGTACAGACGCATAAGCGCAAGCTCTATTTCGGGGTGGCCGGGATAGCCGGGGTTGGCATCGGTTATGAAATGTCTGTAGATGCATTCCATATTTTTCAAAGCCACATCCAGGATCTTTTTCTTCCCTGTGGCCGTATAGTATGCGACGGCCGCCTCCATCATATGACCGCTGCAGTAAAGCTCGTGCGCTTCCTGCAGATTGGTCCATCTCTTTTCGCGGTCCTTTATGGTGAAATATGTTTGTAGATAGCCGTCCGTATCCTGCGCCGCCGATATAAGATCTACCATTTCATCGGCCTGTTTTTCCAGTTCTTCGTCCGGATAGTTTACAAGTGAATATGCCGCCGCCTCAAGCCATTTGTAGGCATCGCTGTCCTGAAAGACCATGCCGAAAAAGCCGTCCTCGGTTTTCTCGCCTTTAAGGGCTTTTGCCGCATTTACAAAATTCATCGCAACATGACTCTTTTCGGCTCCTTCTTCTTTGTCAAACAGGACTTTGTGCTGGTAAGGGATCACCGCATTTTTAATCAGTCTCTGATATTTTCCTATGAATGAATCGTCTGACATGTATTTTATCATCTTATGTACCCCGCTTTTTATTGATTATTTGTTATACATGTATTAAAATCTAAAATGAGCCATAAATAAATGGAAATTTATGCTGTTTTTATGGATAAAAATAATGTGAAAGGGATTTTTAAGAGCATGAACGAGATCACTATCTGCAACTCTGCACTGCCAGTTTGGTGCGGCGGAGGACATCTTACAACACCCGAAGAATTTGTTCACGCGGACCGCGTGCTGCCTTTTCATGTGTTGATATATGTGAAAAACGGATGCATCTATGTGACAGAGGAAGAAACCGATTATGCCGTAGAGCACGGGGAACTGCTGTTTTTAAAAGCGGGTCTGCATCACTTTGGTAAACATTACATCCCAAAGGGGACGGAATGGTATTATGTGCATTTTTATATGGATGGGGATGCGAAGGCGGCTGCACCGTATGTAGAAAGGTCCGAGCAGGACCGGCTGCTTTTGTACAGGCTTTCGATTCCGAAATATGTTCAGGGTTTTGCGGGATCCGACACGGAAAGAAGAATAATAGAATCTGTAGACTTTGCGAATTCAAGAGAGCCCGGCAGGCAGTGGTTTACGAATGAGCGTCTTTTCAGGCTCCTTTCGCATATTGCGATGAGGCAAAATTCAGTAGAGCCCCGACTTACCGACCGCGTTGCGGAATATCTGTCGGAACACTACCGCGAAAAGATTTGTTTTTCAGAGCTTGCGGCCTCTTTTTATATTAGCTATCAGCGCCTTGCGGCTCTTTTTACCGCTGAAAAGGGCGTAAGCATGGGCGAATATGTAAAGCGTTTGCGCCTTGAAGAGGCTGCCGGACTCCTTTGCGGCACTTTGATCAGCATCGGTGAGATAGCCGCCAAAGTCGGCTATCAGGATGCGCTTTACTTTTCGAAGCAGTTTTCGCGACATTTCGGGTTGAGCCCGCGGGAATACAGGATGAAGCCAAGGGAATATTGAGGACGGTACCGCCCGGATGGCTCTATACTGTTTTGGGCGGTAAGATACATAAAAATAATACCGCCTGAAACGATGCTCACGCTTTCAGGCGGTATTTTATATTAGATGTGCTCTATTTGACTCCGTCCCCGGGTCTCACGTCCCCGGGTCTCAAAGCATCCATGACATTTCAAGAAAAAAACATGCCGGGTGTTTTTTCACTTGGCATGTCGTTTATCTATATTTTTGAGGCTGAAATAACTTTTCGCTTCGCTCAGAATTTTCTTTATCTGACAGCCGCGTGAGTCCGGCTATGTTACATCATCCGTAAGGCGATGCAGATAATCATTACAAAGCTCCACTATATCGGCAGGGGCTTTTTCAACAAATTTTGCTTCTCTCCTTGCCAGATCCACTGTTCGGATCTGGAAGCACAGAACTACACCCTTCGTTGAGGTTCTGTCGTCAAGTTCCACCTCAAGTGGATAGGTTTTTTGCTTTGATGTTATTGGGAGTATAATATTGAGGCCCCCGGGTAGCGGAACTGAATTCATAACAAGCGCCGGCCTAAACTCAGCCTGTTCGTGTCCTCTAACCGGATTAAGATTGACTTTGACGATATCTGCCACTCAAAATGTGTTGAAATATACTCAAACACATCGAGAAATTGAAGTCCTCACGGATACTTCTTACTGCTTCACAGTGTATGCTTTGGCGACCTTTTGCAATACGCTACTCGCAGGTTCTTGTACACTCCACAGTCGTAAATTTCCGAAATAGCCTTCGGTACATACTTACGTTTGCCAGGTTATGCAATCTCGTAAGTCACAGCATCTCTAAGATTTAGACTTGCATTGAAATCCCTATCTTCGACATAGCCACAATCACAGCGGTATATTCTGTCTGAAAGTTTCAAATCCTTCTTTATACTACCACAGCAATGACATATCCTGGATGAAGGATACCATCTGTCTACGATTCTTAATTCAATTCCGTTATCGTCACATTTAGCTTTTAACTTTGTTCTAAATTCATAGAATTTCTGTGATGCAACAGCCCTTGAAAGATGTCTGTTCTTCATCATGCCTGACACATTCAGATCCTCGATAGTTATATAAGATGGCTTGGTTTTCACTATCTCAGCTATCGTTTTATTGATGTAATCAGTACGGATATTATCTATCTTATGATGAAGTTTCTGTACTTTAAGCTTTTGCTTTTGTATATTCTTTTGAGTGGTCTCTCCTTTCTTTAAGTTTTCATATTTGCGCGAGAGACATCTCTGTTCTCTGCGCATTTGTTTTTCCATTTTCTTTAGTGTTGCCGATTTGTTGATGTTCTTGTACTTTTCACCGTTTGAAACAACCGCCAAGTCTTTTAACCCTAAATCTATTCCGATACCATTATTACTATTATTGGCAAGTTTTGTATCGGGGACCTCCACAAGAACTGATACATAGTATCTGCCTGCCTTAATGGATACTGTACCGCTTTTTATCTTCCATCCATATTTGGTAGTCGGGATGTAACCTTTTTCTTTAAGTCGTACCCACCCTAAAGTCGGTATGTTTAATCTATGTCTTTCGCAAGCGCAATCTTTTGGATTATTCTTTACGAAATACATTTTCACATCAGACTTGCCCTTCTTTTTGAACTTCGGAAACGCGCTCTGATGCTTGAAAAATCTTGTAAAAGCAGCGTATCCATCTTCGATGGATTTCTTAACGGCCTTTGAATACGCTTCCTTGATCCACGCTTTGTCCGGATTACTTGGAATAAATTCGTTGTTGAACCATACACTAAAACTTTTTCCGGTCATAAACTTTTCGCCTTTATCATGCAAGGCTTTGTTATGACCGAGATAGAAGTTATAGACATATCTGCACGTCCCAATCGTCTTGTTAATCTTAACCTTCTGCTCGGCTGTCGGATTTATTTCCGTCTTGAAGCTCTTTAGCAATTTCCTCATCCCTTTCTATTTGTCTCTTATACTTACGAAGTCCGTACAACCTACAAGAAAAAACGTGGAGTATGGATACGATATCCTGCACGAGTTCTTCCTGTGGTGACAGTTCTTCATTGTTTACTACCACTATAGTTGTATTAAACTTCATACAGAATTTTTCAAACCAATCATAGCCAAATCTGATAAACCTATCTTTGTGTGTGACTATGATAGTTTTTATTTTTCGTTCCATTACTTCATCTAATAGTTGATTCCACTTCTTACGGTTGTAGTTAAGACCACTTCCGTAATCTTCGATGCATTGGTCTACAATAATACCTTTAGCATTACAAAACTGTCGCAAGAATGTTACTTGGTTTTGCAAATCATCTTTTTGATTCCTTGTAGATACCCTGGCATAAATAACTGTATGACGATTGTCGTTTTCGGTATTTATACCTTTGAACTGAAGATATTGGTCATAAGTATAATAACGCCTGTCAGTCGGAGTTCGCTTTGCTTTCAGGGTTCCTTCTCTGTCCCAACGTTGTAGCGTTTTAACGGAAACGCCTAACATTTCAGCAAAATCTTTTGGTTTGTAGTTAGTGATATTAGAAGTATTCATAACAATGTCCTCCATGAGCACATTTAAACATATTTAATCACTAAAGTCAATGTTTTTTATTACTTAAAGCATCCTCCTTTACCAAACATCAAATAATCTCACCTCCAACATCTTCTCCCCAGTCTATTTCTTCTGCCGTTCCAATGTCCTCCTGGGTGATCTCCGAAAACGATTTGCCATAAAACTGCTCAAACATCTGCGCTGTCGACTGTTGTTTTCTCATAAACAATCCGTCATCCTTCAGTTCACATGCAACCTGGTCGCCCGCACGCAATCCAAGGGTATCCGCTATCACTACAGGTATTCTTATACCTATGCTGTTTCCCCATTTAGATATTGCAACCTTCATACTATCGCCTCCTTTACAATATACATTGTATATCATTGTGAGCTCTTTTGCAAGCTCTTTTCATTTACTGTGGTTTTTTTTAGAATCATTTACTCTATTTTTTGAGACTGTGATTTAGGTCACCGGGGTTTATAATCGATTCAATCTTCATTTTTAAGCAGATATTTGTTGTTAACAACTTTCATGGAAAGAGCTCCGCCGATTCTCTCGCAGTATACCGGCTCGGTCGGTCGAATGACGATTCCCTCTTTCTTGCCGCCATTTGGGTATTCTCCTTCCGATCTTGCAAGCAATGCATCCACCGTTGGATACTTGACCGGAAGATCCATACCGACTTCCTCGATCGGCACCATGTTCAGATTCATTATATTACAGATCTCCTGCATTTTCTTAAGACCGAGTCTATTGCCATCCAAACGTATCGTGAAGACATACCACTCCGGCCTTGCCAGCTTTAATCTGTTTTTCTGGATACCCGGAGCACAAAACTCACCCTGGATAGTCAGCAGATGTAACTTATTCTCTTCATAATACTTGCGCATCTTAGCTTCTATATCGTCTTTTTTTACCAGCTCGTAGAAATCGCTCTTTCCGTCATCCTTATACTCATAGTTATGCCCGGTCACATGGAAGCCTTCCTCATCAAGTGACACAGAATGAGATGATCCATCCATCTTCGTGCTGATATAATATTCCAACCCGGCAAAGTCCTTAATAAGCTCGGGCTCTGCCTGTACTCTTGTTTCATCCGTATGCGGTACGTCAATGGGCAGGCCTGCGATCACCGTGCCGCCTGTGGTCGCCTTTTCTTCTATCTCCCATTTTCTGATGCCCAGAATTTCCGTAACATCGGTTCCCGGTTCTACTCCCTCTGCAATTTCCGGGAACTCGCTTACCGGCAATAACAATCCCTGAGAGATCTGTCCTTTAAATTTCATAGTGCGAAGTCTGAAACCCTCACCTAATATGTCACTCTTTTTGTAGCTTGAGGCCCTCATGAACTCAAATTCATCGCGCACAGGCAAAAAGCTGTCGATCTCAAAGTAAACCGCAAGGTCCATAGGCTGAAACTGCCCCTTATTTACTACACACTGCCACCCGAGCACATATGCAAGTTCTATCCTGTCTGCACCTTCTATAGGCTCTATCTTCCAAATTCTCTGAATACTAGCAAGTTTTCTCATTGCTGATTCTCCCTTCTTATTTCTTCTAACAGCCTCCCAAACACCTTTTTCTTCATTCTTATGATCAGATGCTTGTGATTCAATCGCCTGTATTTTAGCATGAGGCCCCCGTTGTTGTCATTAAACCATTGGTAAAAAAGTACCTTGCATCTCATCCGGGCTTTGTTAATATTATCAGGTCTTCAATCCGGTCTAAACCGAACAACTCGACCAGGTCCTCTGCCGGTTCGTAAGTTGGAAGCGCACTCCCATTCAGCCATTTGTAGACGGCTGTCAGCGAAAGACCGGTGTACTCTGAAATGTCTTTAACACTTATGTTTTTCTCCTGCATCAGCTGCTTTATTTTTTCCGATGTCGCAATTACATCAACGTTATGCATATCCTTTTCCCCCTTAAACCTTATTAAAACTTTCTTTTTGCGCCTTGCTGTATTCCGGTTTTTTTAAAATAGCACACTTGTTCGATTTTTGCAAGCACTTTTTATTTTCCCATTTCAATTTATGGAAATTCTAGCTATGATGATAAGAAAAAGGAATGTCTTTCGACATTCCCTATATGCATTATTTGATTGGAAAAGCTATGCAATGATCATCCGAATATGAAGATATGCATTCTTCGGCTTCTATCTCTCCCGATTCTCCATCGATCAATACCAATGACAGATCCCCTTTAAAAGAATTCAATGAATATGAATTGTATGCATTTTTGAATTCCTCTTTGTCCGTATAACAGATCGAAATCTTTCTGGATGGGTCGGGATAAAGGAAGAAAAGGGATGAGGCCGAGCAAAAATTTCCTTGTTTTCCGCCCGCAAACCTCGGTTTTACATTCTTCGTTTTGTAGATCGGTTTCATAAAGTAAAACCACCATGTGATGATATCTCCCGCTTTATTTAAGACCCTGTAGGTCTCATTTGGGGAAAACATTTTATTTTTTTCGTTCAGCTCATACCTGGAGCTTAGTATTTTATAATAAAGAAGGAGATGATGTGTAACGGCATTTTTCTGAAACTCCGCTTCCTCTTTGGGATCCCTCTTCATTTCAGAACCGACGAATTCATTTTCAGGTTTTATTTCCACATATGAATCTATGCTTTTTTCCTCTAGGCCGGCCGCTTTGATCAAAAGATCGTATGTCACTCCGCCCCTTGGCATAGCATCATCACTCGTCAAAAGGCGTATAAATCTTTCGGTCGCGCGGTAATAACCGCTGAGCACCTTGCTGAAGCTTGACGGGCTTATTCCTGCCTGACGCGCATATTCTTCAGCGGTTCTGTTGCCTTTGGCAAGTTCTAAAAGTTCAATTACTTTTTGGCTGTCATAATCATTGTGATATCTGTTCATTTTTGATTCTTCCAAAATATAATGATAAATAGAGCAAAAAATTGTTTAGCAATATACCTCTGATAAAGGTTTTATCTCATTTTGAGACTATGACTCAAGTCCCCGGGGGTTCAAACATGTTCCTTGGGAGTAAACGTAACGTTTAAAACCATTCCCATTCCATCGGCAAGTCGCTGAAGAAGCCTTACAGATGGATTCCTTGTACCGTTTTCCAACTTACTGATCTCGGCCTGCGCAATTCCTGTTTTTTCGGATAGTTCTTTCTGAGTCATGTTTTGTGACATTCTTGCGTCGATCAACGCTCGAATGACGTTCATCTCCGGCTGTATCTCGGCATACGCTTTAGCAAAATCCGGGTCTTTAAATCTCTTTTCCTTATATTCTTTAAGTGTCATGCAAATCACCTCTCTTCAACTGCTCTTTTTTTCTGCTGATTCAATCGGCGCGCCGTTCCTTCGCAAGCCTTATCTCACCCGGCGGTGTCTTTTGAGTCTTTTTTATAAAACAATTAGTAATTACAATTTTCCCTCCAAAATAAAAGAAATACAACGATCTGGTAATAATACTGCCTTGCTTGCAACAAAGTTCAAAAATACCGTCATCCAGATGTGGCGAATACGGAAGCCTTAGTTCTGTTCCTTTTTCCTCCAGAACATCCATCAGTCCGATCAGTTTAGCAGCCATTTTGGAATCAAGTGAATCTAAAAAATCCGTTACCGGCTTTTTGCCGTCCTTCGTTTCATAAAATTCCAATTGAAACATTTCTTAACCCTTCCATATTATTATATGAGATATATCTCAACTTGTCAATAGTGACAAACGATTATAACCATTGTGAAGAAACTATTCACTAAAAAGCATGGCAAGCACATTATTTTTTTGTTTTTTATTCAATACAGATATCTTTCGATCTTTCTCTTTATCGTTGAGATATCAAGTGGATGTTCCTGCGTTTCTGTGGATATGATAATGTCGTCGCCGACAAAATATCCGTTTTTTTCGTATATTTCGAGCTTTGCAAAGTTTTTTACAGCATATTCGGGAAGGTCCGTGAGGCCGAGATGTTCCCAGAAGATGGTCTTTCTCTTCCTTACGTTAAGGCAGGCAAAATCGGGAAAGACGGTCTTGTTTCGATCAAGAATTATTTTGGGTTCATAAATATATGGGATGTTCATTTTTTTGAAAGTGTCGGCAATTATCTTTTCGGATTTTGATCTGACGTATTCTCCTGCTTCGGTCTCATATTTACCCTGTTCGGGGAAAGTATTCTGCGCACCGGGATTTTCCTCTAGCCATTTGCCGATAAAGATATCATCCGTCGGTTCGATTGGGGAGACAAGATTTTTCCTTCCTTTGCACAGCTTTTCATATGCATTTCTTAGCTCGCCCACATTATGAAAAAGGCTTCTTTCCGTCGCATTTTTCATTTTTAAAAGAATCTTCGCCGCCTTGCGGTCGTATTCACGCTGCAGGAATTTCTTTATGAATTCTTTTTCGGATGCAGGGAGGTATTTATAGGCGGGGGAAGTGGGGGTGGCCAGGAAATATTGAATATTCTTATTTGAGGTAGATACTCTTATTTTCCCCTCCGGAATTTCCTTATAACATTTTTCTCTCTTTTTTATCTTTTCGAGCATATTATTGATTTCTGTTAACCGGTCTTTTAAATCCTTTGTATTATCTATCATGATTCATTCCTTTCCTGCATTCTCTTTGATGCAAATCATAATTCTTGTCTATGTGGTTAGTTTACTGCCCGACAGGGCGGAGGTGATTTTAGGCAGTAGGCTCAGGAATTTTCTTACTGCCTAGCGAGTCGAAGGTGGTTTCAGGCAGTAGGTTTGAGAAATTTCTTACTGCCCACAGGGGCGTTGGTGCTTACAGGCAGTAGGCTCAGTAATTTTCTTACTGCCTAGCGAGTCGAAGGTGGTTTCAGGCAGTAGGTTTAAGAAATTTCTTACTGCCCACAGGGGCGTTGGTGTTTACAGGCAGTAGGCTCAGAAATTTTCTTACTGTCTAGCGAGTCGAAGGTGGTTTCAGGCAGTAGGTTTGAGAAATTTCTTACTGCCCACAGGGGCGTTGGTGCTTACAGGCAGTAGGTTTAAGAAATTTCTTACTGCCCACAGGGGCGTTGGTGCTTACAGGCAGTAGAAATTACTCCTGTTAACTAAATAAATTGAAAGAATAATAATAGGAAAAGTGGGAAAACTCGATACTGGGAAGAATAAAAAAATAATGAAAAAGAAATATAAAAGAATAAATCGAATTTTCTACAGAAAAAAGTTTACCACGATGTGGCCACAGAGTCAATACCCGACATAAAAAAGTGCGCAAGCCCTTGTAAATAAAGGGCTTGCGCACTTCGGCATTCAGAATATAATTACTTAAGAGTAACCTTTGCGCCTTCAGCTTCAAGCTTAGCCTTGATGTCGTCAGCTTCTTCCTTGGTAACGCCTTCCTTAAGAACTGTAGGAGCGCCGTCAACTGCGTCCTTAGCTTCCTTAAGTCCAAGACCTGTGATATCACGAACGACCTTGATAACCTTAACCTTGTTAGGACCTACTTCTGTAAGTTCTACGTTGAACTCTGTCTTCTCTTCCTCAGCTGCTGCTGCAGGACCTGCTGCTGCAACTACAACGCCTGCTGATGCAGATACGCCGAACTCTTCCTCACAAGCCTTAACAAGCTCGTTAAGCTCTAATACTGATAACTTCTTGATCTCTTCAATAAATTCTGCTGTTGTCATTATTGTTTTCCTCCGATTATAATTTGTTTAATGTGTTATGCGGCCCTGTTTGCCGCGATTATGCCGCCTCTTTTTGTGTCAAGCGGGCGATTCTTGCTATCAACCATATGTTGATTATTATGCCACACCTTCGTTCTTCTCTGCGATCTGCTTGATAACGCGAGCAAAGTTTGCGATGGGTGACTGGATGCTTCCGAGAAGTCTTCCAAGAAGAACGTCTCTTGAAGGGATGGTAGCGATAACCTTGATTCCCTTTGCATCATAGTATGTGCCTTCTACAACACCTGACTTAAGCTCAAGAGCGGGAGCCTTCTGTGAGAAGTCATTAAGAATCTTTGCAGGTATAGTTGCATCTGTCTTGCAGATAGCTATAGCTGTAGGATTCTCAAGATCCTTTGCAAGATCTTCGAATTCTGTTCCTGCGATAGCACGCTTGATATAAGTGTTCTTGTAAACCTTATAAACAACGCCTGCTTCTCTCAGCTGCTTACGAAGTGCAGTATCCTGCTCAACTGTAAGGCCACGATAATCTGCAAGAACAACAGCCTTTGCGCCGTCAAGATTAGCCTTGATCTCGTCGATGATGGGGGCTTTGATCTCTACTTTTGCCATTTTTGTTTCCTCCTTATTTTATTTTCTTTTCCCCCGCAATGAAAATGCCGGGGCAAGCCGAAAAAAAACCGCAGCCAAAAAGACTACGGGGATAAGAAGTTCATGTTTAATAAACTGTTCTCCTCGGCAGGCGACCTTGTGAGTCTTACGCGTTTGCACCTGCTGTCTTCGGCAGTCTGTTTTACAGACAAGGGAGATGATAGCATGTTTTTTATGCGGTGTCAAGCATAAACGTATTATTTTTTTTAATATCAGGGGAATTTTTTCATCCTTTTTACTGCCTGAAACCACCCACAGGCCGCTAGGCAGTTAAATTTTTCTTAATCCTACTGCCTGTAAACACCTTCAGCCCTGTGGGCAGTAAGAAATTTCCTAAGCCTACTGCCTGTAAACGCCTTCAGCCCTATGGGCAGTAAGAAATTTCCTAAGCCTACTGCCTGTAAACGCCTTCAGCCCTGTGGGCAGTAAGAAATTTCTTAAGCCTACTGCCTGTAAACGCCTTCAGCCCTGTGGGCAGTAAGATTTTTCTTAATCCTACTGCCTGTAAACGCCTTCAGCCCTGTGGGCAGTAAGAAATTTCTTAAGCCTACTGCCTGTAAACGCCTTCAGCCCTGTGGGCAGTAAGAAATTTCCTAAGCATACTGCCTGTAAGCACCTTCAGCCCTGTGGGCAGTAAGAAATTTCTTAAGCCTACTGCCTGTAAACGCCTTCAGCCCTGTGGGCAGTAAGAAATTTCTTAAGCCTACTGCCTGTAAACGCCTTCAGTTCTGTGGGCAGTAAGATTTTTCCTAAGCCTACTGCCTGTAAACGTCTTCAGCCCTGTGGGCAGTAAGATATTTCTTAATCCTACTGCCTATAAACGCCTTCAGCCCTGTGGGCAGTAAGAAATTTCCTAAGCATACTGCCTGTAAGCACCTTCAGCCCTGTGGGCAGTAAGAAATTTCCTAATCCTACTGCCTGTAAACGCCTTCAGCCCTGTGGGCGGTAAGAAATCTCTTAAGCGTACCGCCTGAAACCGTGTACAACCCTATAGGCAGTAAAGTAAAGTAAAGAAAAGCAAACAAAAGCCTCCGCCCTGTTTTAAGTTACTGCTTGCAAAACAACCTCTGTAAGGATAAAATGAAATCAGCCGGATAAAGTCATTCCGGCTTTACTCTATCTAAGGAGTAGACCGGGAGGTACAAATATGACTAAAGAGGAAAGAAAAGAATTCAGGCAAAACGTAAAGAGCGAGGGTAAGAAGCAGCTTGGCCGGCACAGGCTGATAAGCATCATATTGTCGTTTCTTCTTTTGTTTTTGGGCGGCGGATATTCCATGATATCCGAAAAAGCCAGATACGAGGAAAACACAGAGGTTTCTTCAAGCGGTGCCTCTGTAACGGATGCTGTTTCAAATCTTTTATCTGACCAGACTCTAATAGACTTTTCTTCGCTGGATGATGGCGCAAAAAATATCACTCTTTACATGATAGGCGCTTTTGTCTCGCAGATATCCATAGCAGACAGCATATCGGTAGGTATCATAAATACCGTAAACATGCTGTTTTTCCAGAAAAGCGCATCGCGATCCCTTGTGATAGTTTTCGCGGTCATTTTGTTCTCTCTGTTTATTATCTTCGTGAAAAACATCATCGAAATAGGCACGTCAAGAGTTTTTCTGGAACAGCGCAAATATGAAGATACGAGTATCGAAAATGCCACGATGGTCTATCGCTACGGCAGGACGAAACATACCGCATTCATACTGATGCTCAGGGATCTTAAACTGTTTTTATGGAGCTTTACGATAGTCGGCGGCGTAATAAAGGGTTACGAATACAGCATGCTTCCTTGCATACTCGCCGAAAATCCGGACATTTCCGCTAAAGACGCTTTTGCTCTGACCAGACAGCTTACATACGGAAGAAAAAAGGATCTTTTCCTGATAGATGTTTCCTTGATACCTTTATATATCCTGTCATTGTTGTCCTTTGGCATACTTGAGATACTTCATGTCGGCCCATACAAACGCTGGATCTATGTGGAGACATACATGTATCTTAGAAGCAAAGGGGAGGTCGATGAGAATCTTTTGGTTCAGCTTAATGACCATGCACTCGATCTTCCTATAAGAACGGGCGCAAGCTACCCGAGGGAGCGATTCCCGCACACTCTCGCTGCGCTGACCGAAAAAAACAAGCATGATATCAGTGAAAAATACTCTTTTACAATGCTTGTGCTTTTCTTTTTTACGTTTTCGGTCGCAGGATACCTTTTGGAAGTCTTTTACACCATGCTGAACCTTGGAGTGCTCCCGAGCCCGGGGCTCTTACACGGCCCATGGCTTTCACTGTACGGTGTCGTCGGAATGCTGATGCTGTTCATCCTTAAGAAAAACAGCAAAAACCCGGGGCAGGCATTTGTTATGGCATTTATCAGCTGCGCAGTGTTGCAATACGGCACCGGCTGGCTGTTCGAAAAACTTTGGGACATAAAGCTGTTTGATTATTCCGGATATTACCTGAATCTTGACGGTCGCGTCTGCCTGGAAGTCCTGCTTATCTTCGCGCTTACAGGCATCACGCTTACATATGCTTTTGCGCCAATACTGCGAAATGTGTATTCCGCCATCCCCAAAAAGATAACGATCCTTATTTGTATTGTCCTTATAGGATGCTATTTGGCGGATATCGTTTATTCCTTTGCAGAGATTGCCGGATTTTTTGACATGGGTATAAATGTGGCGGCATAGGAGGATAAATATGGATAATTCAAATACAATTCCTTCGGAGAAAATGATCTCGGAAAACAGGCCTCTTTTTACCAACAGACCGTATCCGCCGGGACCAGAGCGTCCTTTTGCGGATCCTTATAAGACGGAGGATCTGCCGGAGCCCATATTCCTGATCCGGAAGCATTCAAAAGGATTAAAAAAACTGCTGTTTTCACGCGCGGGCCTGTTTGTTATCTTGATCCTTATTCAGATCGGCATCATCTACCTTGCATACTGGGTACTTGCGGATCATCTTAAAAACTTTGCAACATGGCGCAGCCTTTTTATTGCCGCCATGCTGGTGCATCTTGTAAACAATGATATGAACTCATCTGCCAAGCTGACATGGATGTTCCTTATAATGATAGTTCCCATACCGGCCAGTCTGCTTTTGTTTTATCAGAATAAAAGCATCGGAACAAGAACGATCAAAAAGGCTCTTGCGCAAAATATCAAAGAGAGCCGAAAGCTTTTGCGCCAGGATCCGATGACTTATGTACACGAAGATATAGGTCTGTCCGGCACGGACGATCTGCTGACATACATAAACCGTTCCGGCAACTATGCCATCTTCGGCAATACCGAGGTGACATACTATCCACTTGGCGAATACAAGTATGAGGCAATGCTTGAAGAGCTTAAGAAGGCCAAAAAGTTCATCTATATGGAGTATTTCATTATAGAAGAGGGGGAGATGTGGAGCCATATTCTTGCGATACTTGCCGAAAAAGCAAAGGAAGGTGTGGATGTGCGCGTTATGTATGACGGCATGTGCGAGATATCGACACTCACAACGGATTATGATGTTCGCATGGGTGAGATCGGGATAAAATGCAAGGCTTTCTCCCCCATCCGTCCGTTTATATCTACCCACTACAACTACCGCGACCACAGAAAGATACTTGTTATCGATGGGCAGGTCGCCTTTAACGGCGGAGTAAATCTCGCAGATGAATACATAAACAGGGTTGAACGTTTCGGGCATTGGAAGGATACCGCCATTAAGCTTCGCGGCTCTGCCGTAACATGCTTTACTCTTATGTTTCTTACCATGTGGAATGCAACTGAAAAGACTCCCGATTGGGAGGCCGTATCTGTTCCCGCAACTCCCGTTGATGCTCCCGGATTTGTCATTCCTTACGGGGATAACCCGCTTGATAGTTACAAGGTCGGCGAAAGCATGTATATCGATATTCTCTATCGCGCCCGCAGCTATGTGCACATCATGACGCCATACCTTATAATGGACGGCGAGATCGAGACGGCGCTTTGCTACGCCGCCGAAAGAGGCATCGATGTCAGAATAATCCTGCCGGGAATTCCGGATAAAAAGGGAGCATATTCGCTTGCAAAAACACATTACAAAACACTTCTGCAGTCGGGCGTTAAGATATATGAATACACCCCCGGCTTTGTACACGCAAAGGTGTTTGTGAGCGATGATGAAAAGGCTATTGTCGGCACGATAAACCTCGACTACCGCAGCCTTTACCACCATTTCGAATGCGCGACATATATGTACAAGACATCTGTGACACCGCAGATAGAAAAAGATTTCCATGATACTCTTACCATGTGCAACGAGGTGACCTTGGAAAGCCTCGGAAGCGAGCGCGTGACATACAAAGTCATGGGCGCTGCGATGAAGCTTGTTGCGCCGCTTATGTAAGTTATAAAAATATCTTTTCACACTTTTTTACCGCCTGTGGAGCCGAAGAAGCTTTCAGGCGGTACGCTTAAGAAATTTCTTACCGCCCACTGGGCCGAACACGGTTCTGGGCGGTACGCACCACAAAAAACATACCGCCCACGGCGCCGAAGGCGCCTGTGGGCGGTACTTTTCTTGATAACTTGTCGCGGCAGCTGATTAAGCCATCAGCTTTGCTGCGTTTAATTTGATTCCGGGGCCCATAGTTGTTGTAAGGGTAATGCTCTTAAGATAAGTACCCTTTACTGCTGCGGGCTTAGCCTTGATGATCGCATCAATTATTGTCTGGAAGTTATCACCGAGCTGCTCTTCGGTAAATGAAACTTTACCTACAGGAACATGTACGATGTTTGTCTTGTCCAATCTGTATTCGATCTTACCGGCTTTGATGTCGTTAACAGCCTTTGTGATATCCATTGTGACTGTTCCTGCCTTGGGGTTGGGCATGAGACCCTTAGGTCCGAGTACCTTACCGAGACGACCTACAACGCCCATCATGTTGGGTGTTGCAACAACAACATCAAAATCAAGCCATCCGTCGTTCTGGATCTTCGGAATGAGCTCTTCTGCACCTACGTAATCTGCGCCAGCTGCCAAAGCCTCATCAGCCTTGTCACCCTTTGCAAATACAAGGATACGAACTTTCTTTCCTGTTCCGTGAGGCAGTACTACAGCGCCACGGATCTGCTGGTCTGCATGACGACCGTCGCAGCCTGTGCGGATGTGAATTTCTACTGTCTCGTCAAACTTTGCGGTAGCTGTTTTCTTGATAAGGCTGATAGCTTCTTCTTTGTCGTAGAGCACGCTGCGGTCTACCTGCTTTGCAGCCTCCTGATATTTCTTTCCTCTTTTCATTTTAACCTCCTAGTGGTAGTTTCGGGAAAATCCCTCCCACGTGATCGAATAGTGATTAGTCAGTAACAACAATACCCATGCTCCTGGCAGTTCCGGCGATCATGCTGGTTGCTGCCTCGATTGAACCTGCATTCAGGTCAGGCATCTTTATCTCTGCAATTTTCTGACACTCGGCTCTTGAAATGGTTGCGACCTTTGTCTTGTTAGGGGCTGCAGATGCTGTCTCAATCTTGCATGCCTTCTTTAAAAGTAAAGCGGCAGGCGGGGTCTTTGTAATGAAGCTGAAGCTTCTGTCTGCGTAAACAGTGATAACTACGGGAATGATCATTCCGGCCTGATCAGCTGTTCTTGCGTTGAATTCCTTTGTAAACTGTACGATGTTTACACCATGCTGTCCGAGAGCAGGACCAACCGGGGGAGCCGGTGTTGCCTTTGCTGCAGGGATCTGTAACTTAATGTAACCGGTAACTTTCTTTGCCATTTTGGCACCTCCTAAATAAAGTGGTAATGTCGGGAATATCCCTCCCACGAATGCTTATAAGAAGCATTCCTTTTGCATTTGGTCTTAAAGTCAGTCAAGAACCTTAAGACACTCAAAGCCTAATGTGATGGTTGTTTCTCTTCCGAATACGTTAAGAGATATCTGTACCTCGCGCTTTCCGGCGTTGACGGTCTTTACATCTCCTACGCTGCCCTTCCATGCTCCGCTTGTGACTTCGACTTTGTCGCCGACTTCAAACAGTGCATTTTCGGGGGCCATAAGGCCAATACGGATAACTTCTTCTTCTGTCAGCGGTTCCGGCTTGGAGCCCGGTCCAACGAATCCGGTAACTCCTCTGGTGTTTCTGACGATGTACCATGTTTCCTCGTCCATGACCATGTGCACGAGCACATATCCGGGAAACAGTTTTTTCTTGACGGTGCGGGAGCCTCTTTCGGTCATCTCCTCTTCGTCATACTCGGGTACGGATACTTCAAGTATCTTTTCCTGAAGGCCGCGGTTTTCTATCGTCATTTCGATATCTGCCTTTACCTTCTTTTCATAACCTGAGTAGGTATGCGCCGCATACCATTTTGCCAAAGTAGTGTCTGCCATATGCTCTACCTCACCTTACACACCCAAACCGTTAAGGAAGCTGACGCCCATCTTGATAGCTGCATCGAGAAGAGCGATGATAGCGCCCAGTGCCGCTGTCCACAGAACGACCGCGGTCGTTTCTTTTTTAACCGTGTCTTTAGACGGCCAGACGATCTTCTTGAATTCAGCTTTTACGCTTTTGAAGAAGCTTTTCTTAGCCTTCTTTTCTTCTTTCTGTTCCATGCTGCCTCCTAAAACTACTTGGTTTCCTTGTGGTTAGTGTGCTTCTTGCAGAAACGGCAGTACTTCTTCGTTTCCATACGCTCGGGATGAGCCTTCTTGTCTTTCATCATGTCGTAATTGCGCTGCTTGCAATCCGTGCACTCCAGAGTGATCTTTACTCTCACTTTATCCACCTCCTGATAATTATTTCGCATGAGGTTTAAGTGTTTGATCCGCATAAAGGAATGATTTTTTTACACAGATCAAACACTTAAACCAGCATATCGGGCCGCCCCTAACTGCATCCTACTTTCGGCAACCATTCCAAAAATAAGCGCACAAAAAAAAGGCCCGATTCCTTCCATACGGAATGTCATAGTAGCATATTTTTTTTTTCGCGTCAAGATTTTTTTTGTAATGCCTTTAGTGGCGCTGCCTTAGGCGAGGTACCCTTCGGCCGGAAGGTCTCGTTTCCTGTTCGTCGCATGTCGCTTATTCGCACACCGCGCTCTCAAACTCGCGCTTCGCGCTCAGACAGGTTCGCGCAGGTGCTGCGACCATGCTCCTCACGACGGAAGCCTCGACATTCGGTCTCAGGATAGCCTCGCCTAAGGCAGCAGAATGTGAAGCGCCTTTTTATTCCCTGCCGGGCACGATACAGGCGGTGAGGCCGTACACAGCCCGCACGCCGGCGCTTTTGAGGGCGAGGGCGCAGCAGTCGAGGGTCGAGCCGGTGGTGTAGATGTCGTCGATCACCATGAGTTTTTTGTAGCTGCCGGCATATTCGTCGGCGGCGAAGGCGAGCTTAAGGTTTGCGTAGCGCTCGGCAGGGGAGAGTTCTTTAAGTGGTATGGTCTTTTTGATGCGAAAAAGGATGTCTTTTTCGACGGGCATGCGGATGGCAGCGCCAAGGCGGGTGGCAATGACTTCTGCCTGGTTGTAGCCTCTGGATCTTCTTTTGGATGGGTGGATCGGGACGGGCACTAAGGCTTCGCAGCCGGAGGATGCGATGTAGCGGGAATAGCGCGCGGCCATTTCGCAGGCTATAAGGTCTGCGTATTCTTTCTTATTATTATATTTGAGATCCCATATGAGTCTTTCGGAATGTGGGGATGTGTAATCGAGCATGCCGCGGTTGGTTTCAAAATAATGCCGCGTGCTCCTGCACCTTTTGCAGTATTCTGTCCTCTCATCCTCTATTGGAGCGCCGCATTTTATGCAGTGGGAGTCTCCGACAAAGGAGAGCTTATTGTAGCAGTGGGGGCAGATCAGTTTTTTCTCGTTTTTAGGGACGGGTATATGATCGCATTCCAAAGCGAAATTCTCCCTTACTATTTCGCCGCAGACAGGGCATCGCCTTGGGAACAAAATATCCTTTATCATATGTATCCTCCGACAGATTCGGTTATGCGGTCTTTAAGCCCGGAATACCTTCTGTCCTCTAAGGTATTTCTTATCATGTCCTGGAATGAGGCCAGGCTTCCGACTACGGTGACGCAGCTTTTTGCTCTTGTCACGGCGGTATAAAGAAGGTTGCGGTTCATAAGGGGGCGCGGGCCTGTAAGTATGGGGAGCACCACCGCGGGGTATTCGCTTCCCTGTGCTTTATGTATGGTGACCGCATAAGCGAGCTCTAATTCTTCGAATTCTTTATAGGAATAAATGGCCGTGCGGCCTTCGTCAAATTCTATCTCGGCCTCTTCGGCATAGTGGTTTAAGCTCTTTACTATTCCAAGGTCGCCGTTAAAGACTCCGATGCCTTTTTTGGCGGGGACTCCGAACATATTAAGGATCTCCCATTCCTTGTCATAATCGTTTTTTACCTGCATGACCTTGTCACCTTCGCGGAACACCCCGAATGCCGTTTCTTTTTCGGCCTTGCCGGGCGCGGGGGGATTAAGTGCCTGCTGAAGGGCGATGTTTAATTTTTCAACGCCGAGCACCCCCTTTCGCATCGGCGTAAGGACCTGAATATCCCTTATATCCGCATTCACATATGCGGGAAGCTTGTCCTTTACAAGGGTTATGGTAGCCGCAATGACACGGTCGGCATCATCCCTGTGTACAAACAGAAAGTCCTTGCTGCCGGTTCTTGGCTCAACTATCTCGCCCTTGTTTATTTTATGGGCATTTACGATAATGTCGCTCTGGGCTGCCTGGCGGAAGATGGTCTTTAAGTAGACCACCGGGAATACCCTTGCGGCTATTATGTCCTTTAAAACATTTCCGGGGCCTACGCTCGGAAGCTGGTCCTTATCACCGACAAGTATGAGCCTTGTACCCGGAACTATGGCCTTTAAAAGGGCATTCATAAGGTAGATGTCGACCATACTGGTCTCATCAACTATAATGGCATCGGCCTCGAGGGGATTTTCATCATCCCTCATAAAACGGACTCCGCCGCCTTCGGGATTGCCCGAGACCTCCAAAAGGCGGTGCAGGGTCTGTGCTTCATGCCCGCTGGCCTCTTTCATCCTTCTTGCCGCGCGCCCCGTGGGTGCCGCAAGCGAAACGGATATGTCAAGTCTTTCAAAGCAGTATAAAAGCGCGTTTATCGTGGTGGTCTTTCCTGTTCCGGGGCCGCCCGTTATAAGCGTAAGGCCGTGGGTGACCGCGGTCACGACCGCATTCTTTTGTTCATCGTCAAGGCTCATGCCGCAGCTTCTCTCAAAATCAGCAAGAAGTCTTTCTGCCTCGCCCGCGCCCGACGAATCTTCAAGCGAAAGGCTTAAGAGCCTGTCCGCAACATTTAATTCCATGTAATATAACATGGTCTCATAAACTTGCGTAACTTCCGTTCCGCCCGGCTGTCTGACGTTCTTGCTGATAAGCTGCCTGCTTATCTGAAGGTCCATCAGATTTTTTTCTATTTCTTCATCACTTACTTCAAGCATTTCGGCCGCAGCATTTTTAAGCACCTCCTTTGGAAGGTATGTGTGCCCGCTGCCGCCGGCCTGTTTGAGAACATATATGATTCCGGCCTTTATACGAAACTCGGAGTTTTTCGATATGCCTGCCCTTTCGGCTATGGCATCGGCTGTTTTAAAGCCTATTCCTTCAATATCGGTTGCAAGCTTATACGGGTTATTGCGCATAAGATCGTATATTTCAAGTTCGTAGGTATTGTAGATCTTTACGGCCATGTTAAGGGAGATGCCGTATTGCTGCAAAAACATCATGGCATCGCGCAGATTCTTTTTTTCGGCTGCGGCCTGTGCTATCTCGGCCGCCTTTTTGTCGCTTATGCCCTTTACTTTTGCAAGTGTGGCAGGCTCTTCTTCTATGACGCGAAGCGAATCCTCACCGAATTTTTCGACTATCCTTTCGGCCATCTTCATGCCGATCCCTTTTATGGCTCCCGATGAGAGATACTTTTTTATGGCTTCAATGTCCGCCGGAACGGCACGCGAAAAAGAGGATGCCTTTATCTGCATCCCGTATGACGAATGCTTTACCCATTCGCCCGTGATCTTTATGAAATCG
>Ga0247608_10002783_pt1 | contig 21193 bp, 16 predicted proteins | sample 176DNAGHGlowgp2_FD_193490 | JGI IMG/M metagenome (GOLD analysis project Ga0247608, IMG submission 193490) | Sheep rumen microbial communities from Palmerston North, Manawatu-Wanganui, New Zealand - 1766 DNA GHGlow gp2 | ecosystem: Host-associated > Mammals > Digestive system > Stomach > Rumen ...
GGTTACATACGCGTTACTCACCCGTGCGCCGCTCGCCACCCGAGGTGCTGCCGCTCGACTTGCATGTGTTAGGCCTGTCGCTAGCGTTCATCCTGAGCCAGGATCAAACTCTTCGTTGTACTTTTTTTATCGTTTGTTTGATGCTGGCAATCAATAAAGTTATTGACGGTAAAGCTTTTGTCTTGCACTTGCTCTACCCTAAGTATGTGCTTGCTAATATATTTGTCAATTTCAAACTTTCAAAGATCGTTTACTTCGATTATTGAAGGATAAGCGAAATAAAAAGCCATTGCTGAGCAACGACTTGTGGGCGCTGAGGGATTCGAACCCCCGACCCTCTGCTTGTAAGGCAGACGCTCTGAACCAGCTGAGCTAAGCGCCCGATATAAAAGAGGTCAGTAGCGGACTCGAACCGCTGTGGCTGGTTTTGCAGACCAGTGACTAAACCACTCATCCAACTGACCAAAATTATTGTGGTGCCACCAGGAATCGAACCGGGGACACAAGGATTTTCAGTCCTTTGCTCTACCATCTGAGCTATGGCACCAAATGTCAATCTCGCGATTTTCTGGAGGCAAAATGGATTCGAAGTTATCCGCTTCGGGTTATTCTTCGAATGACCCAATCGGCCACGAAGATTCGTGATCCGCTTGGGGTTCGAACCCAAGACCCCAACATTAAAAGTGTTGTGCTCTACCGACTGAGCTAGCGGATCGAAGTACGGAGGATGAGACTCGAACTCACACAGCCTAACGGCCACTACCCCCTCAAAGTAGCGTGTCTACCAATTTCACCACCTCCGCAAAGTCAGACTCAGAAGAGTCATCTTGATGTACCCAAACCCGGGGTCGAACCGGGACGGATTTCTCCATTGGTGTTTGAGACCAACGCGTCTACCGATTCCGCCATTTGGGCTGATGAGCGAAAAACGGGACTCGAACCCGCGACCCCGACCTTGGCAAGGTCGTGCTCTACCAACTGAGCTATTTTCGCAAAGGACATTGAATTAGTTGCGGAGAGCGGGATCGAACCACTGACCTCCAGGTTATGAGCCTGGCGAGCTACCACTGCTCCACTCCGCGATATAAAAGCCATTAGACAAGCTAACGCTTGCGGTGCGTACGGGACTCGAACCCGTGACCTCCGCCGTGACAGGGCGATATTCTAACCAACTGAACTAACGCACCAGGAACTATGCGATCCGAAGACCGTCCCGCAACAGCGGGAAGAAAAGCGGAGAGAGAGGGATTCGAACCCCCGGAACGTCGCCGTTCGCCGGTTTTCAAGACCGGTGTAATCGACCACTCTACCATCTCTCCAGTATAATCCCTGTAAAAATGAACCGTAGCGAGACAGGGACTTGAACCCTGGACCTTCGGATTATGAATCCGACGCTCTAACCAGCTGAGCTATCTCGCCATCATGGTGACCTCGCAGGGGCTCGAACCCTGGACCCACTGATTAAGAGTCAGTTGCTCTACCAACTGAGCTACGAAGTCATAGACGGGAAGCGTTTCCGCTTCCGAAGATGTTTCTTATATCGTTTATCCTTCAATATGTCAAAGATCATTTGCGAGTCAGACTCGCTTGTGGTGGGCGCAGATGGATTCGAACCACCGAAGTCGTCGACAGCAGATTTACAGTCTGCCCCATTTGGCCACTCTGGAATACGCCCTAAAAAATCTGAGCCTCTTGTCGGATTCGAACCAACGACCCCGAGATTACAAATCACGTGCTCTGGCCAACTGAGCTAAAGAGGCAGATGCGCTTCAAGATGGGCTTGAACCAACGACCCCCTGATTAACAGTCAGGTGCTCTAACCAACTGAGCTATTGAAGCAGTATTAAATAAACCCCTCAGCCACCGACGAGGAAACTCAGATTGTGACTCCTACAGGATTCAAACCTGTAACCTTCTGATCCGTAGTCAGATGCTCTATTCAGTTGAGCTAAGGAGCCATCGTAGATCTTTCAAAGAACGAACATTTTGTGGTGTGTAGTCGGGGTACCAGGATTCGAACCTGGGACCCCCTGCTCCCAAAGCAGGTGCGCTAACCGGACTGCGCTACACCCCGTTTCTTGTTTTGCGGGTGCAAAGATAGCGCATTTATTTCAATCCTCCAAATTTTTTGGCAAGATTTTTTGAAAAATGTTTGATTTTGGCCTCAAACGGGGTTCTTACAATCCAGTTTTGCTTTGTCTGTGCGGCAAAATCAATAATTTCTATCCGAGAAATAGTCTATCAGACACATCACAGCTTCACGAGCATCACTCTCGGGGAAGGTGGAGAGCAGTTTCTTGGCCTCGTAGGAGATATTCTTCATCTTTGCCTGTGCATATTCTATGCCTCCGATACTTTTGGCAAACTCCACCAACAGTGCCACCTGACTACCTGTCAGTTCCTGGGGCTGCTCGATGATAGCCTTCATGCGAGCAGCTTCGTCGGCAGGCGCATGCTGCAAGGCATAGAGCAGCGGCAAAGTGATCTTGCCCTCCATAATGTCATGACCCGTAGGCTTGCCCACTTCCTTGGTCGAAGGATAATAGTCGAAGATATCGTCGCGAATCTGGAAGACCATGCCCATCAGTTCCCCCACCTTTGTCAATCGCTCCTTGTCGGATTCAGAGGCCTCTACACTGAGTGCACCAATCTTCATACAAGCGGCGAAGAGCGATGCCGTTTTGCCACGAATCACCGAGAAATAGGCATCTTCGCTCAACAGATGGGTGCGCACGTTGGAAATCTGTTCCAACTCGCCTTCGACGAGCATCGTCACCATATCGGACAACACGCGCGAAATCTGCAACGAACCCGTGGAATTGCTGCAATAAAGGCATTTCGACAAGAAGAAGTCACCCATCAGCACAGCGACCTTGTTGTCCCAAATCTTATTGATGGTTTCACTACCACGACGCGTAGGACTCTGATCGATGACATCGTCGTGCATCAATGTGGCATTGTGGAGCAACTCCAAGGCGACAGCGCCATAGGTGGTAGCTTCGTTGACATTGCCCAGCATCTTGGCCGCAAGAAGTGTCATAATGGGGCGCAACTGCTTGCCGCTACGCTCCAGAAAATAGTGAATAACAGAATCGGCCAAAGGTACCCGCGTTCGCAAAACGCCTTCAAACATATGTTCGAAATCGTTCAACTCTTCGGAAATACAATTTCTGACGCTGTTATATACTTGTGTCTTATCCATAGGAATGCAAATCTCTTCGTCTTTTTAGAAATAGCGGCGCAAAGATACATCTTTTTTTGCACACTTGCAAATTTTTCAGGCACAAAGTTTTTCGCGCGCGTACATATAATATATATTAATGAAGCTATTTATTGTCAAATCTGAAAAATAATTATCAATACTTTTGGAAATTTCGCAAAAAGGCATTATCTTTGCACCCGCAAACTGACATTTGCCATATCGCGATGAAGCGACAGTTACGGCAACTTGGGGTGCTTCGCTTGTCCTGCAGGACTGTGAGGCTGAGATTAGACCCATTGAACCTGGCCAGGTAATTCTGGCAAGGGAACATGCAGAACCCCATCTCGTCTTATTATTCATTCTAATTTTTCTTCGCAAGATGAAAAAGGTATTGTTTATGGTTGCCATTCTGGCAACAAGTACAGGTATGGGGTTCGCTCTCTCTCCAACTGCAAATGAGGCCCCAGCAGAACAGCAGGTCTCATCACATCGAGTAACCGGCACAGTCGTTGACGAGTACGGTGAGCCACTTCCCGGCGCACACATCATGCTCAAAGGGCGCAGCATCGGCACCATCACCGATGGCTCTGGCAATTTCTCTCTCAATGCAGCCAGTGGTACCGAACTGGTTGTACGCTATCTCGGCTATGAGGATCAGACATTCACGGCCGAACCTGACACGAAGCAGCAGATTCGTATGACAGCGAGCAAGATTCACCAACTGAACGAGATCGTTGTCAAGTCGGTGAAAGCTCAGAAGGAAGCACCTTTCTCGAAGACCAATATCGAACAGGAGGAACTCGAAGAATTCTCGAAGACAGGACGCGAGTTACCCATGCTCTTCACCCACACTCCAGGTGTAGTTGCTTACGGCGAAAATGGTCTGGGCACGGGTACCGTCTATATGCGCATCCGTGGTGCCGCTGATTCACGCATAAATGTCACCCTCGACGGTGTGCCTCTCAACTCACCAGAAGACCAGTGTGTCTTCTGGGCCAATATGAACAGCTACGCTTCGCTGCTAGGCGGCGCACAGATTCAGCGAGGTGTAGGTACCTCGTCCAATGGTGATGGCGCCTTCGGCGGCACCATCGCGCTGACCAGCAAGGCGCCCAACACCAAGCCATCGGCAGAAATATCCGGCTCGTATGGCTCCTATAACACATTCAATGTCGGCGGCTCGTTCTCAACCGGCTTGTTTGCCGACCACTGGATCTTCGACGGTGCCTATCACGAAACCAGCACCGACGGCTATATGCATGGCACATCGGGACGCAGCGGCTCCTACTACGGAGGCCTCGCCTATATGGGGGAAAAATTCGTGGTGCGCCTCAAGAACTTCGGCAACTTCGAGAAGACAGGCCAGGCATGGAACGGCCTCGACACTGGCGACCTGCTCGACTGGAACTATGGCGGCATGGGCACAGGACTCTTCGAATACAAGGACTTCTATGACGCAGGCCTCGGCAAGTACAACACACTCTACGAGCATCTCGTTGATGGCAGCGACCCCTCGAAGGGCACCGAACGCTACAAACTCTCTGACGGCTCGCTTTGGGACAAGACCACCGACAACTTCTGGCAGAATCGCACCATCCTCTCATTGGCCTGGGAAATCAATGACCATTGGACCACTTCGGGTTCAGTGCACTATACCCATGGCTACGGTTACTACAAAGAGTTCCGCTACAACAACAAACTCTCAAAATTCGGATTCTCCAACTTCACGTTGAGCGATGGTTCGACTCTCAAACGCACAGACTTCGTGCGAAAGAAGGGACTCTCGCAGGACTTTCTGGGCTTTGTTTGGAATGCCAACTACAAGGACGAGCGCTGGGATATCATCGGAGGCCTCTCTCTCCAAAACTTCTGGTCGAACCATTTCGGTTACATCACGTACATTGCCAATAACGAGATGAGCAACAAGTACCTGAATAACGGCGATTACCAATATTACGACAGCGATGCCGACAAGCTTGACGGCAACATCTTCGCCAAGGCTACCTATCATCTAACCGACCGATGGGACATCTTTGCCGACGTACAGTATCGTCACGTCTCCTACTCCACCGATGGCATCAATGACAAGTTCGTCTCCACCGATAACGGATATGTCAACCAACGTCTTGACATCGACAAGAAGTACGACTTCGTCAATCCAAAAGTGGGCATCAGCTTCCATCAGGATGGACATCACGCCTTCGCATCGTTTGCCATGAGCAATCGTGAACCCGAGCGCAACAACTTTACCGACAATTACAACTACCCTGCACCCAAGGCCGAACAACTTCTCGACACCGAGATTGGCTATAACTATATGGCCAAGCGTTGGGCGGTAGGCGCCAACCTCTACTGGATGCACTACAAGGACCAGTTTGTGCAGACCGGCGAATTGAGCGACATTGGCGAAAACCTGACCACCAACATCGACAAGTCATATCGACTCGGCATAGAACTCACCGCAGCATGGACCATCCTTCCTGGACTCACCATCGAGAGCAATGCTGCACTCAGCCAGAACAAAATCAAGGATTTCAACGAGCATGTCGAAAACTGGGACGACTGGGAGGGCAATACTGATGCCAGCGGCAAGGCTTACGATGGCGATGGCTTCGACGTGATTCACTACGACAACAGCACGCTTGCCTTCTCGCCTTCTGTCATCCTCAACGGATTTATCACCTACCGAAAGAACGGGCTCACGGCTACCTGGCACACCAACTACGTGTCGCGCCAATATCTCGACAACACAGAATGCAAGCAGCGCTCATTGCCGAGTTTCTCGACCAGTGACATCTCGGCCAACTATGTGTTCAACTTCAAGAACAAAGGCATCAAGGAGATGATTCTTGGTTTCAACATCAACAACATCTTCGACCTGCACTATGCCGCTTCGGGCTGGGTTTATTCGGCCATTTACGAGAGCGGCGGCAATCCTAACAGCAACCGCTACACCGAAATCGGCTACATCCCACAAGCCGGCACAACGGTTATGGGCAACATCACACTGAGATTCTAAACTTGATATGGATTTTTTGACTGCTCATTGGCTCGACATCCTCACCACCATCCTCGGCCTAGCCTATATCCTGTTGGAATATAAGGCCAGCCTGTGGATGTGGCTTGTCGGCTTCCTCATGCAGGCGCTCGGCATCGTGCTCTACTATCAGAAGGGCCTTTACGCCGACTGTGCCATGGAGTTCTACTACCTCTCGATGACCATCTACGGCTACTGGCGATGGATCAGGGGCAGCAAGACGAAGCAGGCCCTGCCCATCCGTCACTTTCCCCGCCGACTGATGCTGCCCTGGCTTGTGCTCATGGCTGCCATCTGGGGCATCATCTACTGGCTGCTTGTGACGTTCACCAACAGCAACGTACCCGTGGCCGACAGCTTCACCACCGCCCTCAGCCTCGTCGGCATCTGGGCACTGGCGCACAAATACCTGGAGCAATGGCTCATCTGGATTGCCGTCGATGTCGTCACCTGCGTGCTCTATTTCTACAAGGACATTCCCTTCAAGGCCAGCCTCTACGGCCTCTACGTCATCATCGCCATCTTCGGCTACTTCGAGTGGAAGCGACTGATGAAAGAAGAGGCGGCGTAAGAACATCTGTTCATTGCGACAGATGAAATTGCAGCAATTTCAAATACTTCTCTCGTTTCTCAATTTATATATTCAAGCATTCGTGGCATATCAACTGAAACCTCCAGATGGTATGCCACGAATTGTTTGTTCTAACAAAAAGCGACATTGCGACACATGTCGGCTATCCTTCATAGCAGACGGAAGAATCTGCAACAGAAAAGCCATTGTCACGAAACATATCTTCAAAGCTAAGATCCTCGTCAATCTGAGGCCAATGAATACCGAAATAGGTCAGATAAAAATCTTGACGTTCATCTTCAGAAGCCTTCTGCAATCGGGGCCAATCGGAAAAGGCATAATGAGCTCGAAGACCTTCTTCTGTCTCTGCATACACATGGTTAGCATCAACCCATACTCTTGAAATCTTCATCTGTTTCATACATTATTTGTTAAAGAATGTCTTCCATCTCTCAACTATTATCATTTCATTCTCTTCAATTATCGACTCTATAATCGCTATCTGATGTTTCTTGAACCCATGATTATATATCTGCTCTATTGGACAGACATTATATTTGGCTTCACAATCATCCTTGATAATGTGAATATGGATAGGTTCATGATCATTAGAATAGAACAGAAACCGAAAACCAAAAAATATAAAAACAGTCGGCATTACTAAACCAATAATAATTCTATATGCAAAGATAAGAAAATTTCCAGAAACGTGATTCTCTAAAGAAGATTAATTAGACATAGAATTACATTTCTAATAATAACACTAATTTTTGTAATCTACTAGTGTCACTATATCGCCAGATGCTATCATTCCTTCGTCACACCACAGGGCAGCACAAAACGGACCTCCTTGAACCAATAGCGGCGCACTTCGCCCGTTGGCAACTCCAAAACCAGCGGGCCTTGCGGATCGATTCCGATGATTTCAGCGTCAAAGTGCTCGTCGCTCGCCGGGTCATAATAGGGGTAAAAGCCAGAACGGCGATAGAGGCGTGCCATATAGCGGTCATGGAGCGCCTCGATGGCTGACGACTTGTCGCGGCGCAAGGCCCGGTATCGTTCGCTGAGGTGACGGCTGACGCAATCGAGCACACGTTCGGGAGTAGTCTCCACACCCAGCAACTTGAGCGAAATGGGATTGGGCGCATTGCCTATCCACTGCGTCTGATTGACATTCAAGCCGATGCCGAGCACGCAATGCTGGAACGTGGTGCCGACCAGACGATTCTCGATCAGGATGCCGCCCAGCTTCATGTCGCCCGCATAGATGTCGTTGGGCCACTTGATACAGAGGCGAAGGTCTTCGGGGCGAATCCCCTGCTCGGCGGCTATCTCGTCGAGCGCCTCCACGATAGCCAGGCTACAGAGCTGGCTGATGACAAACTGCTCGCGAATGGGCAGAAACGTGGGGCACAACAGCATCGAGAACGAGATGTTCTTGTCGGGCTCGGCCTCCCAGCTGTTGCCCATCTGCCCGCGTCCTGCCGTCTGCCTCATCGTATAGACCACCGTCTCGTCGGCCAATGGTGTGCCCTGGGCCAATGCGTCGAGCATCCATGTGTTGGTGGAACGCACCTCGGGTAAATGGATCATCTTCAACGCAATCTCATTTTGGGTCCAATGCGTGGATGTCGACCACGCCGAATTTCTGCTTCATAGCCTCCAGGCTGAATTCGCATCCGCAATAGAGCTGGTTATAGAAACCGTTCTCCTTGAGCAGTTCGTTGCGACGCTGTTGCAGACCGCCCTTGCGCCAGTTGCGATCGTCGAAGCGGACAGTTTTGCCCGTCTCCTCCGATACTTTCTTTGCGGCCCAATGCCCCGCTTCGTTGATTTGAGTGAGCGACTTCCAGCGACTCGATGCCAATGTCGTAGTGAACACCCCAAAGCCCAGTTCCACAGCCTTGCGTGCAGCATGAAGCAATCGCATCTTGAAGCACTGCAGACAACGTGCTCCTCGTTCCGGCTCCATCTCCATTCCCTTCACTTCGCAACGCCAAGCCTCATGGTCGTAGTCATCATCGATGATATCCAAGCCCAACGAGGCAGCATAGCGCGTGCATTCATTCTTGCGAATCAGATATTCTTCCTCGGGGAAGATGTTGGGATTGAAGTAATAGAGTGTGGGACGCACGTCGTGGGCCAACATCCATTCGATGATGGCACTCGAACATGGGGCACAACAGCAGTGCAACAGCACTTCATTTTCAGCTCTTTGCATTGTTATATAAAAAAGCCAGCCGGACACAAATGAAGGACCGGCTGGGTATAAAATGATTAACTGTTTTCAAATCTCAACCTGGACAGGTTACTTGAAGATTGCCCAAGCCACATAAATCAGGGCAGCTGCGTAAGCTGCAAGAGTTCCCATCATAACGGGTCTCTTATTCATAAAATTCATCATACCTTAAATAATTAAATAGTTTCTTTGGTCCGCTTCCGGGACTATTATTCTTTGTTTTTGCGGTGCAAAATTACGATGAATTTGTGGTATGACAAAGGGAAACGCCCTAAAATCGAACGTTTCGAGAGTTTTTCAGCCGATATTTACGCGAATTTGGCAAATCGGGGAGGCAAAATAAAGGTCGATAGACGGATATCAGTCATCGCCCCAAAGGGTTCGACTGGGTGCTTTATCACTGAAATCTGTGTTCGTATCGGTGACATTTAACGATTTTTGGTCGTCGTTACTCATAGTAATGATATCAGCATCGTCCAAAATGACGAAATGAACAGCGGGTGTTTTATATAGTTTTTGCATAATTAAATTGAATAACCAAGTAAAAAGGCCTGCAAAGATAGTAACATTCCACGAAACGACCAAAGAAAAAAGCAAAAAAGTGTTTTTTGCATTTCACTTTTTTGCTTCATTACCTTCAGAATAGCCCTTTTTATCGCTTTTTCGAGAAGAAATCCTTCACCAATTGCAAAGATTCCTCTTCAAGCACGCCTCCTACAACCTGTGTCTTGGGGTGCAAAGCTTTGGGAGCAAAGAGAGCATACCCCCGACGCGGATCGGGAGCGCCATAGACGATGCGGGAAATCTGGCTCCAGCCCAATGCGCCGGCGCACATCACGCAAGGTTCAAGAGTAACGTAAAGCGTGCAATCGGTAAGATATTTGCCGCCTAGCGTTTCTGCAGCTGCCGTGATAGCCTGCATCTCGGCATGCGCTGTGACGTCGCGAAGTGTCTGAGTGAGGTTGTGCGTGCGTGCCAGGATGCGGTCGCGGCACACGATGACGGCGCCAACTGGAATCTCTCCCTCTTCGGCTGCCTGACGTGCCTCAATCAAGGCCTGTCGCATATAGTATTCGTCTGTCATCACTTTACACTGAAATATTCCGCATCGGGATAAGGGATATAAAGGCCGCTCACCGAAGCTTGTGGATACATGGCTCCATTTTCGGTCAGGTTGATGCCAATAGCCTCGAAGTCAATCATCCGAGCCAAGAGGAAAATGGTCTTCTGGTCAGACAAAGAAGGATAACCTACAGCTGGACGAATGCCACCCCATTGGTTTTCCACCTTTAGTTTTTGAGAAAGATACTCTGACGCTGCCTCAGCAAGCCGATCGCCCACAGTCTGAAGCAGAAGTACATCGTAGTCGCTGCCACCCTGGCTTTGCTTGAGCGTCTCAAGACGTTGCACGAACTTCTCACTCACCGTACAAGCAAAGGCGCCCACACAGTCGTTGACATAGTCGCAGAGAGCAAGGCACGTGCCCATCTCCTTCTGCTGGCGAGGAGTCGGAATGTCGAGAGTCTGATTGCAACAGGGACGATCCAAATCGTGTCCGTTTCGACGAAGCGTCACACGAATCCTGTCTTCGAGTCCAACAGCAGGATAGAATGCCTGTGTCACGCGCACTGCATATTCCTGTCCTTCGGCAATCTGAGCCAAGAGGTGATCTGCATCATAGCGAAGCTTCTTTCCCTCTTCGCTGTCTTCCTTCACACGCCACGCCCAAAAGAAATACAACCAATTGATGTGAGGAATGAGGTCGCGAACAAGTATTGGAGGCAAAACACGGGCGCCATAGAATGGTGGAATGACTTCTGGATATTTTTGCCAATCGACCTTCAACCTACGCTGCAAAGGTGAGGCCTCGCCCAAAGTTCGGCTGGTCTGTTCATGCACCTTGTCGCGCAACTGACGCTGAGACTGTTGCTGACGAATGCGTTCCTGCTCAACACGATTGGCAGCAATCACTTGTTCTCGAGTAGCAGAATCGAGTAACTTCATCGCCAATACAGGATTGCTGGCAGCGTCACGCACATGGAATACGGGACCTTCATAGCAAGGAGCAATCTTCACAGCCGTATGCACAGGTGAAGTTGTGGCTCCACCTACAATCAGCGGGATATCAAGTCCTTCGGCTTGCATAGCCCGCGCCACGACACACATCTCTTCGAGGCTTGGAGTAATCAGTCCCGAAAGACAAACGATGTCGATGGTTTGCTCACGGATAGTGGCAAGTATCTTCTCGACAGGCACCATCACACCGAGGTCAACCACTTCGAAACCATTGCAGGCAAGAATTACGCCTACGATGTTCTTGCCGATGTCGTGCACATCACCTTTCACCGTCGCTATGAGTATTCGGCCACGCGAGGGTGCTTTTGCAGAGACGTCGGAAGACTGGTCGCTTTTGATATAGGGATCAAGAATCTCAACTGCCTTCTTCATCGTACGTGCCGTCTTGACGACCTGGGGCAGGAACATCTTTCCTTCTCCAAAGAGACGCCCAACCTCATTCATTCCCTCCATCAATGGGCCCGAAATGATCGAAAGAGGAGAATCGCCCCTAGCAAGCAATTCCTTGAGATCGATGTCGAGCGTAGTGGTTAAACCCTTCAAAAGTGCATCCTGCAATCGCTGTTCTGGGGTATCAACCATTGGTCTCTGAGAAACACAGGGGATGTCTCGTTCCGCAAATGTCTTCTCGACAGGCTGCGGCATCGTCGAGAAAATAGCTTTCGGATCATATTTCAAGCCAGCCTCTTTTGCCGCCGATTGTGCTTCACTCATCTTTTGAGCTATTTCAATGAGGTCCTCACTGGCATCTGTCGCCGTATTCAGAACCACCTCGGTAATGGCCATACGCAGTTCAAGAGGGATTGTCTTATATGGAACCTCAGTCGCTGGATTCATGATGGCCATGCCCATTCCGTTGGCAATGGCATGATGCAGGAAAACAGAGTGCATTGATTCACGCAGATAGTTGTTTCCACGGAAGGCAAACGAAAGATTCGACAGTCCGCCCGAGACGCGAACCCCAGGCAAGTTGTCAGTAACCCAACGAGTTGCACGAATGAAATCCTGTGCATAAGCAGCATGTTCAGGCATACCCGTAGCGATAGTCAGCACATTGGGATCGAAGATGATATCCTCGGGGGCAAAGCCCACCTCTACTGTGAGCAACTTATACATACGCTGACAAACCTTGATGCGTCGCTCGTAATCGGTAGCCTGCCCTTCTTCGTCGAAACACATGGCAATGACTGCTGCACCGAGACGCTTCACTACACGTGCCTTGGCAAGAAAATCCGCTTCTCCCATCTTCAAACTGATGGAATTTACAATGCCTTTCCCTTGACAACACTTCAACCCTGCCTCAATCACCTCGAAGCGCGAACTATCAATCATAATCGGCACACGACTGATGGAGGGATCGGAAGCCAGAAGATTGAGGAAAGTCTGCACTTCCTGCTTCGCGTCGAGCATACCATCATCCATGTTGACATCGATGACCATTGCTCCATCCTCCACCTGTTTGCGTGCGATGTCGAGCGCCTCGTCGTAGTGTTTCTCTCCAATGAGTCGCAGGAACTTTCGACTACCAGCCACATTGCATCGCTCGCCCACTTTGACGATTGTTCTTGAATCAGCCTTCAGCACATCAAGACCGGAAAGCAATAAAGGTTGCACTCCCCTTCTTGACTTCGGAACACGTTTCGTGTAAGAATCTGGCAGATTGTCAAGCATCGAGCGCATCGCAGAAATATGTGCAGGTGTCGTTCCACAACATCCGCCTATCATATTGACCAGATGCTCCTCAAGATAAGGCGACATCTGACGCACCATATCCTCAGGACTATCCTCATAAGCGCCGAACTCATTGGGCAATCCAGCATTCGGATGACAACTTACGAATGTGGGCGCAAATGCCGACATCTGACGTAAGTAAGGCAACATACCATCGGCTCCCAATCCGCAGTTCAAGCCGACACAAAGGGGATTGGCATGCATTACTGACGTAACGAAGGCCTCAACCGTCTGTCCGCTCAACGTTCGCCCACTGGCATCGCTCACCGTCATACTAAGCAAGATCTCGGGTGCTCCTGCCTTCAAGCAGGCGCTGATGGCAGCCTTTGCATTAAGTGTGTCGAAAATGGTCTCGATGAGGATACCATCGACACCTTCCTCAACGAGCACCTGTATCTGCTCTAGATAAGCCGCTTCGAGTTGGTCGAAAGTAATGGAACGTGCTGCAGGATCGTCTGCATCCTCACTCATAGATAGCATCTTGCTGGTGGGACCCACATCGCCCAGCACAAAGACCTGGTGGTCCCAGGCTTCAGAAGCAGCCTGTCGAGCCAGTCGCACAGCTGCACGATTCATTGCCTCAATCTGCTCATCGAGGTGATAGTCGTGTTGCGAAATGCGCTGCGAAGAGAAAGTATTGGTGGTAATAACATCAGCACCGGCAGCCACATAGCGCCGATGTATATCGAGGATCGCCTCCGGATCGGTAAGCGAGAGATGATCATTGTTGCCTTTCATCAGCAACGAGCCCATCGCTCCGTCCAAAAGAAGATTTCTATCGTTAAAAGCCTCCCTTAAAGTCATAAAGGAATTACTTAAATGGCAGACATGATCTTCACAATCTGATTGGCAGCATTCATCGAATAGAAGTGGAGACAAGGCACCTCGCGGTCCTTCAACTCGCGGCACTGACGGGTGAGCCACTCGACTCCCACTTCCTTCACGTCGTCATTGGTCTGGCACTTCTCTAGCATCCGCACCAGTTTCTCAGGAAAATCGATATGGAAAGTGCGTGGCAGCATGGCCCGCTGATTGAGGGTAGTGAGGGGTTTCAATCCAGGAACTATCGGTACATTGATTCCTATCTCGCGACAACGCTTCACAAAGTCAAAGTACTTCTTGTTATCGAAGAACATCTGCGTCGAAACATATCCCGCGCCCAAGTCCACCTTGCGCTTCAAAGCACGCAGGTCGGCAGCAGGACTCATGGCCTCTTCGTGCTTCTCGGGGTAACCAGCCACACCATAGGTGAAAGGCGTCTCACGTGTCAATTCATGCTGTCCGCCGTAGAGGAGTTTCCCTTTGTTGAACTCGTTGATTTGCTCACAAAGTTCGCTGGCATACTGCAGGCCTCCTTCCTTTGGAATGAAGCGGCTGTCCTGTTTCGACTTGTCGCCACGCAACACAAGCAAGTCATGCATTCCGAGAAACGCAAGATCCATCAATTCGTTCTCGGTGTCTTGCTGCGAGTAGCCCGAACAGATGACATGGGGCACAACGGGAACATTATAGCGCTGCTTGATGGCATAACTGATGGGCACGGTGCCTGGGCGAAGACGCTCCTCTACACGGCGATACTGACCGGGAGCCAACTCCTTATAGACATAGTCGCTGCGATGGGTCGTCACTTCGATGAATGCAGGATTAAATACGATCAGACGATCGATGGTATCGTAAATCTGTTCGAGGCTCTTCCCACGCAACGGGGGCAACACCTCAAACGAGAATAACGTCTCTTTGGTACAACGCAGAATCTCTGATACGCTCATAAAAAAGAATTTTGGAGTTGCAAAGATACATATTATTATTTAAAATGTAAGGGTTTTCGAAAAAAAACACTCAAATCTGCCGAAAAAAGACAAAAATTTTGTATATTTGCGCGCTAAAATGAATAATAAAAAGCAAAATTGAGTAATAAAAAGGACTATGAATAATCCGAGTACTCCAAATACTCTGAGGACTCCGAATAACTAAAAAAGAAATATGGCACAAGTAAAACCAAGTATCCCCAAGGGAACACGCGACTTCTCGCCCGTCGAGATGGCAAAGCGCAACTACATCTTCAACACCATACGCGACGTATATGGCCTCTACGGCTACCAGCAGATCGAAACTCCTTCGATGGAGAACCTTTCAACACTGATGGGCAAGTATGGTGAAGAGGGCGACAAACTTCTCTTCAAGATTCTTGACTCGGGCAACTTCCTTGCCGACGTCAAACTCGAGGAACTACAGGATGGCGGCACAGCCAAGCTTGCAGCACGCATCTGCGAGAAAGGTCTGCGCTACGATCTCACCGTCCCCTTCGCACGCTTTGTGGTGATGCACCAGAACGAACTGGCATTCCCCTTCAAGCGCTATCAGATTCAGCCCGTATGGCGTGCCGACCGTCCGCAGAAAGGCCGCTACCGCGAATTCTTTCAGTGTGATGCTGATGTAGTGGGTTCCGACTCGCTGCTCAACGAAGTAGAACTCATCCAGATCATCGACGAAGTGTTCCGCCGTTTCGGCATCCGTGTGGCCATCAAGATGAACAACCGCAAAATCCTTGCCGGTATCGCTGATGTCATCGGCGCCCCTGAACTGCTGGTCGACATCACCGTCGCCATCGACAAACTTGACAAGATTGGTCTTGATAATGTGAATGCCGAACTTCGCGAGAAAGGTCTTGGTGAGGAGCAGATTGCCAAGCTGCAGCCTATCATCAAGTTGGAAGGCGAGAACCGCCAGAAACTTGCCACCATCCGAGAGACATTGGCACAATCGGAAGTTGGCGTAAAGGGCGTCGATGAACTCGAATATATCTTGAACAAAGTTGAGAAACTGGGCGGCACAGATTGTCAGCTCGACATTGACCTCACCCTGGCCCGTGGCCTCAACTACTACACAGGTGCCATCTTCGAGGTGAAAGCACTCGACGTGGAGATGGGCTCCATCACAGGCGGTGGTCGCTATGATAACCTCACAGGCGTCTTCGGCATGCCAGGTATGTCGGGCGTAGGCATCTCATTCGGTGCCGACCGCATCTATGACGTGCTCAACCAACTCAACCTCTACCCCACCGATGCCCTTCAGTCGACACAAGTGCTCTTCGTAACCTTCGGCGAGGCCGAACAGGACTTCTGTCTGCCCCTCCTTGCCGCACTTCGCAAGGCTGGCATCCGTGCCGAAGTATATCCTGAAGCACGCGCCAAGATGAAGAAGCAGATGACCTATGCCAACGCCAAGCAGATTCCCTACGTTGTCATCGTAGGCTCGGAAGAAGTGGCTTCGGGTGAGGTTTCGCTTAAGAACATGATTACTGGCGAACAGGTCAAGGTAAAGGCAGACGAACTCGTATCTAAATTTTCCAAATAAAGGAAGCAACTTTTCAGACCCTTTCAGAACTCTAATGAAAACCTCAACTATCCTTTGTGCAATGGCCGTTACTGCATTTACTTTGGCCAGCTGCACTGACCGTAACGCAAACAAAGATATGGAAAATCCATTTCTCGTAGAATCCACCCTTCCACACGGTGCATTCCCCTTCGATAAACTCAAGACCGAGCATTATAAGCCGGCATTCGAAGCCGGCATCGAGGAGCACAACAAGGAGATTGACGCCATTGTCAACAATCCCGAAGCTCCCACTTTCGAGAACACAATCGCTGCTCTTGACTACAGTGGCGGTCTCCTGAACCGCGTAGCCGGCATATTCTACAACCTGCACGAGTGCGATGGCACCGACGAGATGCTCGCCCTCGGCGAAGAACTCCAGCCGATGATGAGCCAGCACAGCCTCGACATCAGCCTCAACGAGAAGCTGTTCGAGCGCATCCGGCAGGTGTGGGACGCCAATGCCGACCCCAAGGCCACCTCACTCACCACCGAGCAGTGGCGCCTGCTGAAGGACACCTACGACAGCTATGTGCGCTCGGGTGCCACCCTGCAGGGCGAGAAGCGCGAGCGCTGGCGCCAGGTCAGCGCCGAGCTCGACAGCCTCACCCTCGTCTTCGGACAGAATGTGCAGAAGGCAACGGGCACCTGGAAGTACCAGCTCAATCCCGAGACCGACCTCGCCGGCCTGCCCGGATTCGTGGCCGAAGCACTCAAGCAGAAGGATTATCAGATCGGACTTCTTGCTACCGACTATCGTCCGTTCATGACCTATTCGAGCCGTCGCGACCTTCGCGAACTGCTTTACAAGGCATACAACTCGCGCTGCGTTGGCGGAGAATTCGACAATACCGAAAACATACGCAAGATTGCCACGCTGCGTCAAGAGAAAGCCGATCTGCTGGGTTACGAGACTTTTGCCGATTTGCGCCTTACCAACACCATGGCGCATACGCCCAATGCGGTCAACAGCCTGCTTAATCAGTTGCTCAAGGCATATAAGCAGCCTGCCTTGAACGATGTCAAGGAGGTGGCAGCCTTTGCCGCAAAGGATGGCGTCAAGGATCTGATGCCTTGGGACTTCAGCTACTATAGCGAGAAACTAAAGGCTGAGAAATACAATGTCAGCGACGCTCAAGTCAAGCCATATCTCTCTCTTGAAAAGGTCAAGAAGGGTGTGTTCGGCCTGGCCGAGCGCCTCTATGGCGTCACCTTCCACAAGATTGACGTGCCCGTCTATAACGAGGCTGCCGAGTGCTTCGAGGTGCTCGATGCCGACTCTTCTTATCTTGGCCTCCTCTACACCGACTTCTTCCCACGCGAGGTGAAGCGTCCCGGTGCATGGATGACCGAGTTCAAGGGACAGTGGCGCGAAAAGGATGGTACCGACAGCCGTCCGCACATCCAGATTGTAATGTCGTTCAGCAAACCTATTGGTCAGCCCGGTGACTCGACTTATGTACCAGCCCTTCTGACCTACGACGAGTGCACCACATTCCTGCACGAGTTCGGACATTCTCTGCACGGACTCCTCACCAAATGTACCTACAAGGGACAAAGCGGCACCAATGTAGCCCATGACTTCGTGGAGCTTCCTTCGCAGTTCAACGAGAACTTCATGCGCGAGAAGGAGTTCCTCGACACCTTCGCTGCCGATTACCAAACGGGCGAAAAGATTCCACAGGACCTTGTGGACCGCATACAGGATGCCTCGAACTTCCAGGCTGCCTACGCCTGCGTACGCCAGCTTTCGTTCGGTATGCTCGATATGCAGTTCCATACCCTGGGCAAGGGCAACGTTGGGGGCAACACAAACGAGATTACAGCACGCTTCCCTCAGCTCCAGGACATTGAGCAGTTTGAGGCAGATGCCATGGCCCCCACGCAGGTTCTGCCTCGTGTCGATGGCTCTATGATGGCCACTTCGTTCACCCACATCTTCAGTGGAGGTTATGCTGCCGGCTATTACGGCTACAAGTGGGCCGAGATGCTCGACGCTGACGCATTCGCCGTATTCCAGAAGGAAGGTCTGTTCAACCCCGACACAGCCAAACGTTTCCGTCACTTGCTCGAAAGTGGTGACACAGTAGATCCAGCCGAACTCTACCGACAATTCAAGGGAGCCGATCCTGACATCAATGCTTTGATGCGTCGTGACGGCATAATCAAATAATCATGATCTTAGACATCGTATATATCCTTTTAGGATTGGCGCTCCTCGTCAAGGGAGGCGATTATCTCGTCGATGGTTCGGTGGCCATTGCCAAGCGTGCCAAGCTCAGCGAAATGGTCATCGGCCTCACCGTGGTTGGCTTTGGCACTTCCATGCCGGAGCTGTTGGTTTCGGCCCAATCGGCCCTGATGGGCAACTCAGGCATTGCCATCGGTAATGTCGTGGGGTCCAATATCTCAAACATTGCATTGATTCTGGGTGTCACTTCTATCATTCATGTGATTCCTGCACAAAAGATAACGCTCAAGATTGATCTCCCGTTCATGCTCCTTTCCTTTGTCCTCTTCGTGGCAATTGCCATGACGGGCTCTGTGGGACGCGTAGCGGGTGTCATCGGCGTCCTGATGCTCATCTGCTTCGTGTCTTATCAGGTACGGCAGTCGCGCAAAGCCGAAGCTGCACTTGCGAAAGAGAATCCCGAAACTCATGCCGAAGCCGAGCTGATGGCTCTTTGGAAAGCATTATTGCTGGTCCTTGTCTCATTCCTTGCCATGGTCTTTGGTGCCAATATTCTGGTAGAAGGAGCTTCCAACATTGCCCGCCTCTTAGGGGTAACCGACCGCGTCATCGGTCTAACCATCGTGGCTATCGGCACCTCTCTGCCCGAACTTTTCTCCAGCGTCATGGCCGCCGTCAAGGGCAAGACCGACATGGCCATCGGCAACATCATCGGCTCAGGCTCCTTCAACATCCTTTGCGTCATCGGCGTGTCATCCATCATCACACCAATCATTGGCACCAACATTGGCTTTGCCTTCGACTATGCACTGATGATCTTCATGGGCGTACTGCTTTGGTTGTTCCTACGTTCTAAGCATGAGCTCGAACGATGGGAAGGTGTCATACTTACCATTATCTTTATAGCATATCTTACAAAAACCGTTGTCGTAGGATAAAAATTCAGGACAATGACCAAAGACGAACTGCGCAAACAGATCAAAGAGGAAATAAAGAAACTGAGTGCCGCTGAACGCGACACCCAGTCTCTCTATGTCTGTTTGCAGGTCATTGGCTCTGTAGAATGGCAACAGGCCGAAACCGTGCTTCTCTATGCCGCTCTGCCCGACGAGGTCAATCTGCAGCTGCTCATCGACGATGCAATGGGTTCGGGCAAAAAGGTCATCCTGCCCGTTGTCGATGGCGATACGCTAAGGCTCCGGGAATACGACCCACAGCAAACCACAACGCAAGGGAAATTCCACATCGAGGAACCCACCGAAGCCTGCGAGGAACTGACCAATCTGACATCGATTGACCTTGCCATCATCCCCGGTCGAGCATTTAGCCGAAAAGGACATCGTATGGGACGCGGCAAGGGCTACTACGACAAGCTGCTGCCCGCATTGGATTGCCCGAAGTGGGGCGTATGCTTCACCTGTCAGCTGCAACGGATGGTTCCCTGCGACGAATGGGACGTAAGAATGAACAAGGTGGTGACTGCTTAGTCACTACCTTGTTTTGGTTATGAGGGGGATTCGTTTTTCGGTATTGCGGAATTTCGGAATCACGATATTCCAGTATAACGGTATCACGGCATATCGGGATTTCGGTGAAAAAACGAACCCGAAGCTGCCACCCGTCGCCTTACCAGTTCACACCCTTGCCCGCCTTGAGCGTATTCTTCATCAGCGAGCAGATGGTCATAGGACCAACGCCGCCGGGAACGGGCGTGATGAAGGCGCACTTGGGAGCCACTTCGTCGAACTTGACGTCGCCTTTCAGCTTGAAGCCCGACTTCTTGGTGGCATCGGGTACGCGGGTGGTGCCTACATCGATGACCGTAGCTCCCTCCTTCACCATGTCGGCGGTGACGAACTCCGGCTGGCCAATGGCTGCGATAAGGATATCAGCCGAAGCACAGATTTCCTTGAGGTTCTCCGAAGCGCTGTGGCAGACGGTCACCGTCGAGTTGCCGGGATAGGCCTTCTGCATCATCAGCGAAGCCACGGGCTTGCCCACGATGTTCGAACGACCCAATACGACGCAATGCTTGCCCTTGGTAGGAATATTATAGCGCTCAAGCAGATCCATGATGCCCATTGGCGTAGCGCTCACGAAGCATGGGAGACCGATGGAAAGACGTCCAACGTTGACCGGATGGAATCCGTCCACATCCTTGCGGTAATCGATAGCCTCAATGATCTTCTGGCTGTTGATGTGCTTCGGCAAAGGAAGCTGCACAATGAATCCATCGATCTCAGGATTCTTGTTCAGTTCGTCCACCTTGGCAAGGAGTTCCTCTTCGGTGACATCACTCTCGAAACGAATCAGTGAAGAAGTAAATCCACACTCGGCACAAGCCTTTACCTTGGCTGCCACATAGGTCTCCGAGCCGCCATCATGGCCAACCAGGACAGCAGCCAGATGAGGAGCACGTTTGCCTTCGGCCAGCATCTGCTGGACTTCTGCTGCTATCTCTTGCTTAATGGCCGCAGCAGTAGCCTTTCCATCTATCAATGTCATAATTGTCTGAATTTAGGTTTGCAAATGTAATGCAAATTATTCAATTGGCCAAATTTCGAAGACAATAAAAGACTTTATCCCCGTTTTTTCTGCAGAAATGGCGTTTTTTGTTCGATACAAATTATCTTTGCAATATGAAATGGCGCAAGTTCCACACCCTTAGGAATACAATGTTCTTCCTCCGATTATTGACACTGTCTTTCGTTCTGCTGATGGCAGAAGAAGATGCTTATTCGCAGCTTAGGAAAGAGGCCAAGCGTGAACCT
>Ga0247608_10002784_pt1 | contig 21188 bp, 22 predicted proteins | sample 176DNAGHGlowgp2_FD_193490 | JGI IMG/M metagenome (GOLD analysis project Ga0247608, IMG submission 193490) | Sheep rumen microbial communities from Palmerston North, Manawatu-Wanganui, New Zealand - 1766 DNA GHGlow gp2 | ecosystem: Host-associated > Mammals > Digestive system > Stomach > Rumen ...
CTCTGGCCAACTGAGCTAAAGAGGCGGGTGGGCAAGCGGTCTGCATCGCGCCGCTACAACCAAGTGCCTTTGCTACGTTCCCGTCCTGGAGGATTCCTCAGGAGCTGGCCGTACAGGACTTGCCCATGTAGGTGCTTCTTGTAAAGCGGGTGCAAAGATACGCATAAAAATTGGAATACGAAGAATGAAGAGAGAAGAATTCTTGTGTTTTTAACTTATTTTTTGAAGACCGTGCGCCTAATGTGATGGAAAATGAGTAATTTTGCAGGCGCAAAGACATTTGTTCACACATTATTATATATAAAGAAAACCTTGACAGCACCCGAATACATACAACTACGGGCCTTTGCCCGCTACGACGGCATGATATTGTTCGTGCTGTGGATTATCAGTTTTGGCCTCTATGTGGCAGGACTGACCACGCCTTTCCTGAGTCTTCTGGCAATGGTGGTCGCACTGATAACGCCATTCATGTCAGTACGCATGGTGCGGCGCTACCGCGACGATGGTCTCAGCGGGGTCATCTCCTTCCGCCGTGCGTGGGCATACGTGGTGTTCATGTTTTTCTATGCCAGCCTGCTCTTTGCCATTGCGCAGTTTGTCTATTTCGCCTATTTGGACAAGGGCTTCTTCCTGAGCCAGATATCACAGATGTTCAACGAGCCGCAAACGGCACAGGCCCTGCAGCAGATGGGCTGGGGACCGGCCATGAGCCAGGCGCTGACCGACCTGGCGCAGATGCGCCCCATCGACCTGGCGCTGAACATCATGACGACCAACCTGCTCATCGGCGTCATCTTGGGGTTGCCCGTGGCGGTCGTCAGCAAGCGTAACCGCATTGAGAAGGTACAGTAGTCACATCCGTAAATAGTAAATCAGTAAATAGTAAATACAAATGGATATATCAGTAGTCATACCTCTGTATAACGAGGAGGAGTCAATCGGCGAGCTCTACCAATGGATAGAGCGTGTGATGAAGGAGCATGGCTTCAGCTATGAGGTCATCTTCATCAGCGATGGTAGCACCGACCGTTCATGGGACATCATCAACGAGCTGCACCAGCAGTCGCCGTGCGTCAAGGGCATCAAGTTCCGTCGCAACTATGGCAAGAGCCCGGCGCTGTACTGCGGTTTCGCCAAGGCACAGGGCGACGTGGTCATCACCATGGATGCCGACCTGCAGGACTCGCCTGACGAGATTCCCGAGCTGTACCGCATGATTAAGGAAGAGAAATACGACCTGGTGAGCGGCTACAAGCAGAAGCGCTACGACCCACTGTCGAAGACGCTGCCCACGAAGCTCTTCAACGCCACGGCGCGCAAGGTGAGCGGCATCAAGAACCTGCACGACTTCAACTGCGGTCTGAAGGCCTACCGTCGTGACGTGGTGAAGAACATCGAGGTGTACGGCGAGATGCACCGCTATATACCCTATCTGGCCAAGAACGCCGGCTTCGACCGCATCGGCGAGAAGGTGGTGCATCACCAGGCCAGAAAGTATGGCACGTCGAAGTTCATGGGCTGGAACCGTTTCGTCAACGGCTATCTTGACCTGCTCACCCTCTGGTTCCTCAGCACCTTTGGCAAGAAGCCCATGCATGTGTTCGGTTTCGTTGGCTCGCTGATGTTCTTCGTCGGATTCGTTGCCATGATTATCGTCAGCATCAGCAAGCTCATGGGCAAGATTTTCATCACTGACTCACCCTACTTCTATGTCGCACTGACCATGATGGTGCTGGGTACGCAGCTCTTCCTCACCGGCTTCGTGGCTGACCTTGTCAGCCGCTCGTCGCAGAACCGCAACGACTATCAGGTGGAGGAGACGATAGGTGATAAGTGCTAAATCCGCCACATGTAAAAACAACGATGCCAAGAAAGAATGAATAAAAAAGTATTGATGAGAGTGATGCTTGCATCACTTGTCACCTATCACTTGTCACTGGCCATTTCCTCCTGCTCCAGCATCGACTGTCCGGTGCAGAACACGGTGAGGGCTAACTATGCCATCCTCGATGCCGACGGCAACGCAGCCACGATGGCTGACACACTCTACGTCTGGACACGGCGCGCCGACCTGCAGGACACGCTGCTCCATCCCGACAAGGAGAACACACAGCTCAACCGGCTCGTGGGCAAGGACGCCTTCTCGCTGCCCGTCAGCTACGCCCACCCCGAGGACACCCTCGTGTTCTACATCGTCGACCAGTACGGACAGCAGACCCTCGACACAGTGTACCTGAAGAAGGACGACATACCCCACTTTGAGAGTGTGGACTGTGGCACCCACTTCTTCCACCATCTCAACGCCGTGCGCTCCACGCACTATGGCATCGACAGCATCAACATCGTCAACCCACATGTAAGCTATGACCCGAGCATCACGCACTTCAACATCTACTTCAAGCAGCGCTATTAGCCGCCGGTCATGGGTGGGCAGGCTGCTAACTTTGTCATTTGTCATTTGTCATTTAGCATTTAGCGTTAGCGCCGCCCATGCCCAGGGCTTCCTGAAGTGGCAGGAAGACAGCATACCGTTGTTTCGCGGTGTGGCCATAGGCTTCGACGTGGCTGGTGCTGCACAACGCCTGCTGAGCGACTACGGACAGTATGAGGTGATGGGGCGCGTCAACCTGCATGACCAGTATTTCCCCACCGTCGAGGTGGGCTACGGCGAGGCCAGCCACAAGGACGACGTTGTCACGGGCATCAACTACGCCACCAAGGCACCCTACTTCCGCATCGGTGCCGATGTGAACCTGCTGAAGAACAAGCACACGGGCAACCGCGTCTTCGCCGGTCTGCGCTACGGCTTCACCTCCTACAAGGTGGACATCAGCCGCGACCCGTTTCTTGACCCTATATGGAAATGGACTACCAGCTATGGCGTCCGCGATGAGTCGTGCTACCAGCACTGGGCAGAGCTGCTCCTCGGCATCGAGGCAAAGGTGGCCGGGCCGCTGCACTTAGGATGGAGCGCCCGTTATCGTCGGCGCTTGGCCCACGACGACGGGCGGATGGGGAAAACCTGGTACGTGCCAGGCTACGGCATACAAGAAAGCACGCGCCTGGGCTATACGTTCAACGTCATCATTGATATATGATGATTTGAGATTTGAGATTTGAGGTTTGAGATTTATAAATAGATGAAAGGGAAGTCACTTTACTGGAAGATTCCACTGCTGCTACTGCTCATCGTGGGTACTTACTTCATTGCGCGGCAGCGGCACCAAGACGCTATGGGCTCCAGCAGCACGACGGCCACCGAAAGTGTCGCCGACGGGAGCACCACCCACGATGCAGCCACTGGCTTTGTCACTGACCGGGGTGCCATCTTTGGTACGGCCTATACGGTGACCTATGCCTATGGCAGTACGCTGAAGGCAGACATTGAAGCGGCACTGCAGCAGGTTGACGCCGAGTTCTCGATGTTCAACGAGAAGAGCACCGTCTCGGCCATCAACCGTGGTGAGACGCCTGAGCGCAGTGCAACGTTCAACGAGGTGTATGAGCTGGCACAGCAGGTGACGGCCGACACCGACGGCGCCTTCGACATCACGGTGGCGCCACTGGTCAACGCCTGGGGCTTCGGCTTCAAGAACGAGCAGCTGCCTACCCCCGAGCAGGTGGACAGCCTGTTGCAGATACGGTCGCAGATGGACTTCAGCGCCATTGCCAAGGGCTATGGCTGTGATGTCGTGGCCCGTGTGCTCAGCAGTCATGGCATCACCAACTACATGGTAGAGATAGGCGGTGAGGTGGTGTGTCACGGCCATAACCCCAAGGGCCAGCCGTGGAACATCGGCGTGAGCAAACCCACCGAAGGGGCCGCCCCCGACGGCAGCGACGGTCTGCAGGGCATTATCACCCTCAGCGATGCCGCCATGGCCACCAGCGGAAACTATCGCAACTTCTACTACAAGGGTGGCAGGAAGTATGCGCACACCATTGACCCGCGCACAGGCTACCCCGTGCAGCACGAGTTGCTCTCAGCCACCGTCCTGGCACCCACATGTGCCATGGCCGATGCCTATGCCACGTCATTCATGGTGCTTGGCCTCGACAGTGCGAAGCTGCTGTTACAGCGTCACCCTGAGATGCAGGCCTACCTCATCTACACCGACGAAGCCGACGCCCTCGCGGAATGGCACTCACCAAGCCTGCAAATCAAAACCCCATAAAAAACTAATCTCTCACCTCTCACCTCTCACCTCTCACCTCTCATCTCTCATCTCTCATCTCACATGACTCTCCAGCTCTACGACCATCTGTTGCGTTTTCAGCTCTTCCAAGGTCTGAGCCGAGGCGAGCTGCAGCAGATGGCAGGCACCACGAAGTTCGGCTTCAGGAAGGAGCACAGTGGTGTGACGGTCCTGCGTCAGGGTGACAAGTGTCAAGAGCTGTTGTTCCTTATCAGTGGCACCCTGCAGCTCACCACGCGCAGCGACGACGGCTCCTACCGCCTGGTTGAGCAGCTGGCGGCCCCGTGGCTGCTGCAGCCCGAGGTGCTCTTCGGCGCCGCTCCCCGCTATGGCTGTACGTGCGTCACCAGCAGCGCCTGCCACTTCATCACCCTGCAGAAGGACGAGGTGCTGCGCCTCAGCACCCATTTCCTCATCATACGTCTCAACCTCTTGAACATGCTGTCGACCATCGCTCAGAAACGAGGCCGACAGCCCTGGCGCCAGCCTGCAGCCACCCTCAGCCAGCGTTTCGTGCGTTTTGTCATCGACCATGCCGTCTACCCCGCTGGTTCCAAGACGCTCCACATCCTGATGACGCGTCTGGCCGACTGTCTGTGCGACAGCCGTCTGAATGTCTCGCGCATGCTTAACCGCTTGCAGGACGACGGCCAGGTGGAGCTGCACCGTGGGCGTATCATCATCCCCTCGCTTGAGAAAATTGTAACATGATTGTAACAAAGTCGTGCGCTGGGCGTTGATATAAGTCAAAAATCAGCGCATCTTAGGAAAAACAAAACGGCAGGCTTCGCAGAAGTATCGTTTTTTCCCTACCTTTGCATTTGTAGTCGTGATGACTACTCGCATATTCATTAGGTTAGTAGTTCTTGGCTAAACCACTTGGCTAAGCCAAGTAAATAGATTTAAGGTAAAGATTATGTTATTAGAATCTTTGGCTGTTGTGGCCTTGTGCCATACGCCGAGAAAGTGTGCGGGGTGAGTGATTCATACCGCACTCTTTTTTACGTGTATGCTGAAGGTGGCATCGTCGAAGACCACGTTATGGCCATCCTCGACGAACCGGCGCAGCACGCCGTCGTCGGCCAGGCTTCTGGGCGAGCCGATGTCCAGCGCTCCACCCTCCTGCAGCAGCCACAGCGTGTCAGCCACCTGCATGGCCAGCTCGATGTCGTGCGTAGAGAGCAGCACCGTGTGTTGCTGTTCGTGGCAGATGCGGCTCAACAGCAGCAGCGTGTCCACCTTCGATGGGTAGTCGAGGAAGGCTGTCGGCTCGTCGAGGAAGATGACAGCCGTCTGTTGTGCCAGCGCCTTGGCTATCATCACCTTCTGGCGCTCGCCATCGCTGAGTGTCGCCACCTGGCGCTCGGCCAGCGGCGCGATGCCCACCTGATTGATGGCCTCGTTCACCACCTGCTCGTCGTCGGCATGCAGACTGCCCCAGAAGCCCGTGTAGGGCGAGCGCCCCATGGCCACCATTTGCCACACTGTCATCTGCTGCACGTCGGGGCGCTCGGTCAGCACCACGCCGATGTGCTGTGCCAGCTCCTTGGCACTATAGTCGTGCAGCGGCCGTCCATCGACGCTGATGGTGCCGCTCAGACAGGGTTGGAAGGCTGACAGCGTGCGTAGCAACGTCGACTTGCCTACGCCGTTAGGGCCCAGCAGGCATGTCAGCTCGCCCTGCCGCAGCGCCGCAGTAATCCCCTTTGCCACCGTTCTCACGCCCTGCCGCGTCCGGTAGCCTATGCTGACATCCGTCAGCTGCACAGTCTCAACGCTATTCATCGCTATACCTTCTCATTAGCCAAAGCTCCATCTCTCATCTCTCATCTCCTAAAGAAAGACGCGACGAAGAGGACGATGACGGCACCCACGACGGCCGTTCCTAACTGCCCCAACAGACCGCCCCACGATATGCCGAGCTGCTGAAAGAGCCATCCGCCTACCAAACCACCGATAACGCCCAGTATCAGGTTGATGATGATACCAAAGCCGCCGCCACTCATAATCTTACCGGCAATGAAGCCGGCCAGACAGCCAATCACTATTGACAAAAGAATACCTACCATAGTTTTTATTGTTGTTAAGGGTTAATTGTTACTTGTCCAACGTCCGTTCAACTGCAGACTACACGCGGACGCTTGCAAAGATACATAAAAGAAACCAATTATTTGGTATAATTAAATATAAAATGGGTCTTTAACCATAATTAACCGTTCTCCTTGCAAGGATACTACAGCATGGCTGTTTCATATATGATAATGTGTAATGATGCCACAATAACTATCGAATATGAAAAAGAATCATGTCTTATGGTTAACCACCATGCTGATACTTCTTACTGCATGCGACCCGTTCTCTGAAGCAAGATATACTATTAGAAATGAGTCTGACAGTTTAGTTACCATTGAGGTGCATGATAATATGTACTATGAGTTGCATACTAAAGACACGCTCATTTGCTATTATTCGAATGTACAACCGTCATTTGTACTACTTAAGCATGAGGCAGCGGTTGTTAGTTATGGTTCGATGACGACAGCTGTGGTAGCTCATACTGCATTCTGGAACAGCATCACCTCTATCAAAATTGGAAGTCGCGCTCTCCCTCAAGAATCATGGAAAGAGAACTGTTGGCAATCATCCAAAAGTGGAGGGCACCTATTCAGCTTTGGTGAAGAATGGGATTTTGTTTTGACGATTACGGACGACATTCTTTAGTTGGTTTTTTCCGGAGAGAATCCGAAGCCTTCGGATTATTGTCCGACCGCTTCAATTTTTGTCTGATTTCTTTGCATCGGACGACAACGGACTTTTTCTTTGCAACGGACTACATCGGACTTTTTCTTTGCAACGGACTACAGCGGACTTTTTTCTATGCATTAGGCTCTCGTAAAAAGTACGTTCTGTCTGCTCAGTTAGCTTTGACCGCTGCTACCCTTTCTATAGTCCACTGTTGTCCGCTGCCAAACTACAACCAGTCTGTTGTCGTCCGCTGCGAATCCCAACCAGTCCGCTGTAGTCCGCTGCCAAACTACAACCAGTCTGTTGTCGTCCGCTGCGAATCCCGAATAGTCCGCTGTTGTCCGCTGCCAAAACAGTCCGTTGTTGTCCGCTGCGAATCTCGAACAGTCCGCTGTTGTCCGCTGCCAAAAAAGTCCGTTGTTGTCCGCTGCCAAGAAAAAAGTCCGCTGTCAAGTACCCCCAAAAAATGGTGCAACGCCCATCCAGAGCGTTGCACCAAGAATATCGAAGTCGGTTGTCTATTACAGCTTCGGGCCTGCGGCGACGAGTGCCTTGCCGGCCTCATTGCCTTCGTACTTCTTGAAGTTCTTGATGAAGCGACCAGCCAGGTCCTTGGCCTTCTCCTCCCACTCGTCGCGGTTCTGGTAAGTGTCGCGCGGGTCAAGGATGCCCCATGCCACACCGTTGAGCTGTGTGGGCACCTCGAAGTCGAAGTAAGGAATCTTCTTGGTGGGAGCGTTCAGAATGTCACCGCCCAGGATGGCGTCGATGATGCCGCGTGTATCCTTGATGCTGATGCGCTTGCCAGTGCCGTTCCAGCCGGTGTTCACCAGGTAAGCCTTGGCGCCGCTCTTCTCCATCTTCTTCACCAGCTCCTCAGCATATTTCGTGGGGTGCAGCTCCAGGAAGGCCTGTCCGAAGCAAGCGCTGAAGGTAGGCGTGGGCTCGGTGATGCCGCGCTCCGTACCAGCCAGCTTGGCGGTGAAGCCTGAGAGGAAGTAGTACTTCGTCTGCTCGGGGGTGAGGATGCTCACGGGAGGCAGCACGCCGAAGGCGTCGGCGCTGAGGAAGATGACGTTCTGTGCGTCGGGACCGGCGCTCTTGCCGTTCACCTTCTTGGCAATCTTCTCGATGTGCTCGATGGGGTAGCTCACGCGGGTGTTCTCAGTGACGCTCTTGTCAGCGAAGTCAATCTTGCCGTTCTCGTCGACGGTGACGTTCTCCAGCAGGGCATTGCGGCGAATGGCGTTGTAGATGTCGGGCTCGCTCTCCTTGTCCAGGTTGATGACCTTGGCATAGCAGCCGCCCTCAAGATTAAAGACGCCCTCGTCGTCCCATCCGTGCTCGTCGTCGCCAATGAGCAGGCGCTTCGGGTCGGTGGAAAGGGTGGTCTTGCCCGTGCCTGAGAGACCGAAGAAGATGGCGGTGTTCTTACCCTCCATGTCGGTGTTGGCTGAGCAGTGCATCGAAGCGATGCCCTGCAGGGGCAGGTAGTAGTTCTGCATGGAGAACATGCCCTTCTTCATCTCGCCGCCGTACCAGGTGTTGATGATGCACTGCTCACGGCTGGTGGTGTTGAAGGCCACGCAGGTCTCGCTGTTCAGGCCCAGCTCCTTGTAGTTCTCCACCTTAGCCTTTGAGGCGTTGTAGATGACGAAGTTCGGCTCAAACTTCTCCAGCTCCTCAGCGGTGGGCTGGATGAACATGTTCTTCACGAAGTGAGCCTGCCAGGCCACCTCGACGATGAAGCGGACGGCCAGGCGGGTGGCCTCGTTGGCGCCGCAGAAGGCATCAACGACATACAGCTCCTTGTTCGACAGCTCCTTGATGGCGATTTCCTTCACCTTGGCCCACACCTCTTCGCTCATGGGGTGGTTGTCGTTCTTATATTCGTCGGTGGTCCACCACACCTTGTCCTGGCTCTGTGCATCCTTCACGATGTACTTGTCCTTAGGCGAGCGGCCGGTGTAGATGCCGGTCATCACGTTGACGGCGTCGAGCTCAGTGTTCTGGCCCTTGTCATAGCCAGTGAGTCCAGCCTTTGTCTCCTCTTCGAAGAGGTACTCATACGACGGGTTGTGAGCAATCACCTTCGAACCGGTGATGCCATACTGTGTCAAATCTAATGTTGCCATTGCTGTTTTTAATATTTAAGTGATTCGTTTTTTCTTTTTCGGGTGCAAAGGTACGAATAAGATTTGAGAATCGAGAATCGAGAATTGATATTTTTGTGCGCACACAGCTCATTTTATGGTTAAAGAATCAAAAATCAAAGACTGTGCCAGTTTTTTGTCACCCGCAGTTGGCAAAAAACGCCGCCAAGGTCCCCTCCCGGCATCTTCCTTCTCGCACCTCAGCCATTTCACTATATAATAAGGAAAGCGAAAAAGATAGTGCACTAAGTGCACCTTTGGACCTTAGTCGGCTGACTTGCAAGCCGTTGGTTGGTGCACCAACCTCTCCGTTCGAGCACCAATGGAGCACCAGAAGCCCCTCCCCCCAGCCCCCTGAGAGGGGAGTATAATGCTTTGGTATATCGTCTGAACGGGTAATTGGAATAAGTGGTCGAGTTATGAGAATTAGTCGTTGAGTTACGAGTATAAGTGGCCGACTTATGCGTAAATTCTCGAGAGAATTTAGGCAAAAAACGGTGTGTCACCAGTGAGAGGCGGCGCTTGATGCCCATCACTCGGTCGTATGATGCGCTAAAGCTATCCACTCTCCACCCGAAGGAGGGGCTGGGAGGAGGGGCTCCTGTGGGGCTGAGGAGGTGCTTCTCAGGTGCACTTGGTGCGCCATTGAAAATCGTTGGTGCACCAACCAACGACTTGCAAGTCAGAAAAAACACGCCCAAAGGTGCACTTAGTGCACTATTTTTTTCAGTTTCCTTATGTGCGAGAATTCAATTTGGAGGTAAACGTGAATTCTGACGAAAACATAAAATACTGAAAAAATGAAACAAGTAATAGGAAACGAAGAAATTGAGAGCATATTTGCCTTTCTTGCAGCAGAGGAAGACATAATCTCACTAGACAAGAATTGTGTAAGAAGGATTTGCAGCGCAGATGAAATAGTATGTTGGGAGTTCCTTTCTGACACTTCAGACGGCGAAAGACCGCTGCTTTCAATATTAAGACAGCTTCAAGTGGATAAGGAAGCAGACTTGACGGATTATGCTTACCTTATATTATCTATTGACAGCCATGACCCTAATGACGTAATAATGGATGACATAGACAAACTACATCAGTTCATTGAACAGAAATTGAATCATGACGCAGTAATTAGCTGGAGATATGGCACCGATGGGAAACTGGAACCATTTCAATGTCGGTTGATTCTGGTATTGAGCAAATGATTTCTGCTAAAAATCAATAAAGAGTTAAAGAAATCTGGAACATGTGCCTCAATTCTTCGCATGTTTTTACTATCTTTGTAGCCACTAAGAAACCGTTGCTATGGCAAAGAACCTCATCAACAAATATGTATGGTTGGTAGACACCATTTATAGGGCTGGTCGCATAACGTTTGAGGAAATCAACGAGAAGTGGCTGGATCAGGACATGGATGACAAGCCTATCCCACTGCGAACCTTCCACAAATGGAAAATAGCAGCAGAGGATATGTTCGGACTTGTTATCGAGTGCGAGCGGAAGGGTGGCTACCATTACTATATAGAGAATAGAGCGGAGATAAAACGTGGCGGACTTCGAAACTGGCTGTTGAGCACCATATCCGTGAGCAACCTGCTCATGGATAGTCAGTCGCTGAAAGACCGCATCCTCCTTGAAGATATTCCTTCAGGAAAGGAATCGCTGGCCGTTATCATTGAAGCAATGAAAACGGACACACCGCTACGAATCACCTACCAGAGTTATTGGCGAGACGAGAGCTTTACTTTTGATGTTCACCCCTATTGTGTGAAGTTGTTCAAACAACGGTGGTATCTTATTGCGCTCAGTCCCTACTATGAAAAGGTGATGATCTATGCCCTTGACCGCATCTTTGACATCTTGAAGTTGGATGGCCAGTCTTTCAAGATGCCAGACGACTTCGACCCTGAGGCGTTTTTTAGTAACTACTACGGTATCATTGCAGGGACAAAACGGAAACTCGAGACGGTCAAGCTGAAAGTGTCGGCTGGCCAGGCCAACTACCTTCGCTCATTGCCGCTCCATGACACGCAGGACGAGATTGAGACCACGCCGGAATACAGCATCTTCCAACTGCGCATCTGTCCAGAGTTCGACTTCTACCAGGAAGTGCTGTCAAAGGGTGAGGATTTTGAAGTCCTGGAACCTTACTGGCTCCGAAAGGAGATTGCGGGAATAGTGAAACGAATGTGGAACAAGTACGACGAGAAGAAAGTATGAGAGACTTTGCAGCAATAGATTTTGAGACCGCCAACAACGAGCGTACTAGTGTCTGCTCTGTTGGCGTAGTGATAGTGAGAGACGGTGAGATTGTCAATTCATTCTACTCGCTGATACAGCCCGAACCGAACTACTATAACTACTGGTGTACGCAGGTGCATGGACTTTGCCGTGAGGACACAGAGGAAGCCCCGGTGTTCCCGAAGGTGTGGGCACAGATAGAACCGCTTATCGAGGGATTACCACTCGTAGCCCACAACAAAGCATTTGACGAGAGCTGCCTGAAGGCAGTGTTCCGCGTCTATCAGATGGACTATCCCGACTATCCATTCTTCTGTACGCTGACTGCTTCACGGCGATGCTTACCTGAATTAGAGAACCATCAGCTGCATACCGTCGCAGCTGCTTGCGGTTATCAGTTGGAGAACCACCACCATGCACTGGCCGATGCTGAAGCATGTGCATGGATAGCAAGAGAAATTCTATAAGAACGTCTAAAACAAGATTTTACCGATATGGGAAAACGTATATGGATGTATTGGCCAGGCGAAAAGGCCTACCAGTTTAAGGAGAACGTAGAAGAAGGCTTCATGGCCTGTGGGCTTAATGAAGACGAGAAGAACAGGCAAAGAGAAGTGGGCGACTTGAATGAAATCATGGATGCCAAGGGTGGGTTGGAAGATGCTCTAAAAAAAGCATACGGGCCGGGGCGTCGGATTGCGGATGGTATGAAACTCTTGACAGAATTCGCAAACTTGATGCAAGTCGGTGATTTCATTCTTGCACGAAATGATTTTGACACTATTGTCGGGCTGGGTGTCGTTGCAAGTGACTACTACTACGACTCCAAAAGACCACGTTTCCGCCATTGCCGAAAGGTAAATTGGATCGCCACGAGAACACTTCCTTTCCCTGACGAATTGAAAAGAGGAGTCAAATGGAATCGCGTGACTTTGATGAGGACTCCATACCGCAAGAACGGTGAAAAGATAATATCTGCTATTTATGGCAGTGACGCTTTTGGTCAGGATGTTGTAGATGAAAACTTTCCTTCTTCATCAAAGAACGAAGAAAGGGTATCGAAACCACAAATTATACGCCATGACCATGCCTCGTTCATGAGTGAAGCAAGGCAATATCAAGAGTCCATTGTGAGGCAATGGGCAAAAGAGTTTGGTGATGCCTGCATCTGGGATGAACGTCCTCATCATGGGGTATGGCTGAAAGATGAATATGCCCTGAAGGGCTTGGTTTTCTATGAAGGTTTCCGCAAGGAAATCTTAGAGATGTACCATGACGACCGCACGAAGATTGGTATGAACTTGCTTAACAATGCGCTCCGCAGCGAGCATATTCCCTACAACCTGTTCTTCCCGATGATGAAGGGACAGAACAAGGAAGCTACCCGCGCTTTCTTCAATGAACTGATGGGGAATGATTCTATCGCAGAAGTGCTGGATGTAAGAATTGAGTTTGCCCCTCAGCCGAAAAGCGACTACCTTAATGATGGCACAGCCTTCGATGCCTTTGTGCTTTATCGGCACAAAGATAGCAGTAAAGGAGCTGTCGGCATAGAGGTGAAGTATACCGAGCGTGAATATAAGATAGGAGAAACGGAATACAAGAATACGCATGATGAACAAGGAAATGTCCGCCTCTCTCCGCACTACGCACGGGCGACCAACAATTCTGGCTACTATATCCCTAACTGCGAGGCAGAACTTGTCTCTGATAACCTACGTCAGATATGGCGCAACCATATCCTCGGAGCTTCAATGGTCTTGCAAGGTGATATCAGTCATTTCGCATCAATGACAGTGTTCCCTAACGCCAATCCTCACTTTCATTCAGCAGCAGCCGAATATAGTGGGGTACTGACAGATAGAGGGAAATCCTCCTTCTATACTTTTACTTACGAAAGGCTGTTTGAGACGTTGGCTCACCATTTCTGCACAGAAGAGCATAAGAAATGGATTCAGTATCTCCACAGCCGCTACCTGTTCAGCTGATAGTGTTTTTAGAAACTCAGAATAATTACATTATGAAAAAGTCGCTTACAGATAATATGATACAGACAGCCTTTGATGAATTAGCTGTTGACGGAAAATACTTTGATATATTCAAGGAAGAAGTAGAACGTTGTTATTCAGAGCTGCAGAAAGACTGCCCTGATGATGAAGATGATCCAGAGGAAGAGAGCAATGCCGACGCAAGTATTCGTCTCTCCAAAGAGTTCATGGAGTACTTTGTTCCTGAAAAAGAAAAGGGACATGGCGATGTGTGGGCAGAAACCTATGCAAAGTGTAGTATACCTGGAATGGAAGAATATCGTTCGTATCGTGAAGCTTATGATGCGATTGAAGATAGTGAAGAAAGGGAGAAAGAATTAGATATACACGTTGCATCTATGAGCGACGACCCTCTTTTCAGAAAGAGATTCAAGTATCTCTTTACCGAAATTCTTGGTGACCCGAAAGAATTCACAGAGTCTTACTGTAATGATTACAGAAGAATGATTGCATTAGGAAAAAGTGAGACTTATGCCCATGCCTATGCAGACTACCATGATGAATATAAAGAGGTATTTTGTGTTATCTACGCTGAAGCATACGAATTGGCTAAGTTTCATGGAATGGATGACAGCGATGCTTATTGCTTCGGTGACACATGTACCGATGCAGTAGATCAAGGTTTATGGGTGGAAAAGGACAAGTTCCTGGAGCGGTATCATGAAAATTGGCAGAAAGAATTCTATTTTTCTTTGATGAAACAGAATTTTGAAGAGACCGAACACCGTAAAATGACTCAATCAGAAGAGCAGGAATTCAGGAAGGACCTTTTTGGATTGTAACGATGTAAAACTCATAGCACGTGTATTCAAAGAAATTTACTGCCTATGGAAGATAATAATGCAATGAATTCACTAGATGCTTTTCAGTCTATCCATAATGTGATACTGACAGAATACAAGAAACTTCTTTCCTTTGTGGACATATTCAAAAGTACGCTTAAACGGGAAAGTCTTGGCCTGCCGTATCATATCAACATCATAGACGAATTGCATATCAATGAGAATGGCCATAGCCGTGTGCTGTTGAAACTACTACAGTTCCGTAACGCTAAAGGTGAATATGAAATCCTACAATCGTTGTTGGAATACATTCGGCAGCACACCCATTCAACGGCATTCTCTGACATTGAAATAAAGCATCCTCTTCTTACACAGGAGGAGGAGAGAATAGACCTCTGGCTAAGGGATAGCTCGACCGGCTATGCCATCATCTTTGAAAACAAAGTATATGATGCGCAAGACCAGGAGGAACAGCTATCGCGCTATATAGACAAGACCATCGCCAAAGGGTTCAATCAACAAAAGATTTTTGTAGTATATCTGCCGTCTGACGGTCATGATCCAGCTGACCAGTCCTGGGGAGGATATAAAGAGGAGTTCGCCTCTCGATACATCAATCTTTCTTTCAGAGAAGATGTACTGAACTGGCTGAAGGTTGATGTGTTACCAAACATTCGCCAGAAAGATGTATATCTCCATAGTGCTGTACTACAGTACATCGACTATCTGGAGGGCTATTTTTTACTTCGTGAAATAAATAACAAAATGAATATGAACTTAGACAATCTAATTAAGACACAGTTTGAACTTGACAAGTTCGACAATCCACAGGATCGTATCAAATCCTTGCAAGAGAAAATTGATGACATGCAAGATCTCATTAACTCAATGAATGCTTTAAGAGACCGCTTGCGACAGCCAGTTATCGAGGACTGGAGGGAGAAAACTAGGAATTTGTTTCCAAACCTCAATCCTTGTAAACGTGGCGAACTTACAGATGTCACGCTTACTACCACTGATGGTAAAGACATTTGCGTATTCATCAGTAATGAAAGAGACCAAAAGCTTTATTGCCAGGTAGAATATTCAAGAGATATTCCACAAGAAGAGAGGGTTATTGCTGGTTCGGACATCGTATCATTAAAAGATATTCTCCCAGACAGCAATAACCATTGTGTGTGGAAATATATCACACGCCATGAATACGATGAGGTGTTTAACCTTTTCGTGAAAGTTGTCAATCGCTGCTTGAATTTTAATAGTGTCCAATGAATATGGGAATTGAAGAGTTGACCGATTGGCTAAAACACCAAAACGGCATACCGAATAAGAAAGCTCGCAAGGAAACGCTTCTTGACATCGCAGGTATTGAGCATCTTGAAAATCATTGGTCGTTCATTTACCTGTACTTCTTTAACCCCAAAGCGTCCCATGGATTGTCAAGGCTATTTATCGATTCCTTGCAGGAAATCATTTGTAAGAGAACGAAAAGGCCCGCACTCTCTATGAATTCATTCTCTGTGCTCCGCGAAGATGCTGTACCTGATGAAAAGGGGAATATGAAACGCATCGACCTGCTGCTGCAGAACGATAATGAAGCTATCATCATAGAGAACAAGGTGTATGCAAGCTTGTATAACCGTCTGGATCTGTATTGGGGGAAGCCATCGGTTCCTGAGGAAAACAAACGAGGCGTTGTGCTTTCTCTGTGGAGAACACACCCCACCCACAAAGGTTTTGTGAATATCACTCACGAGGAGCTGGCCAAGTCCATTGAAAAGAACTTGCCAACATACTTTACATCTGCTGCCCCAAAGGGTTTGATGTTATTACAAGATTTTATTCAGAACATTTATAACGTAACGCATTCCATGAATGAAGAAGAACTGTATTTCTATTTTAATCCCGAAAACAGAGAAAAGATAAACCGGCTTGCTGAGCTTCGAAAGTCTGTAATAACCCACATTTGGACAGCAATAGAAAACAGCAAGATGTTAGAACCGATGTTCAAACATCATGGCTGGCGGCTTTCTGTAAAGACCAAAAACAACGTGAACTACGTTTACTACACATTTAATGCACTGCCAGACAAGGTGATGATTACACTCGTTTATGACACAATATGGAAATCTGACAGACCGCATATCAGAATGTTTTTGGAGCTCAGCTCTAAAGAGATGATTTCACTTGCTGAAAGTTCTGCAGATTACTTGAAGAATTTGAGTATCGAACCAGACGGCCACAAAAAGGAATCAACGTGGTGGCATTTCAAAGGTTATGATATTCCATTCACTGCTGAGGAACTGGCGAAAGAGAATGTCATCGCAGAGAAAATCATTAGTGCAATCGAAGAATCTCATTTCTATGATAATGGGGAACGGATAATAGAATTGTGGAAAGCTAATCAAAAATGATATTATCTGCAGCGCCCCCAATCATATAATTTTTTGCTGATTTAAAATATTTGTGGAGTTGTGCCCCAATACGGCACAACTCCATTTTACTTTTGCAACGAAACCAATTAGAACTTGCTTATGGCTACAGAACAAAACAACGAAAAGATCCCAATGGTAATTGTCGATTTCACAGGTCAGTGGGTGAATCGCACCAGGCTTGAACGGCTCAAAGAAGCCTTGCCGGAATACGAAAGCTATATTTGTATCAAGACAGATTACGTCACAGGTCATGAAAGCCAAGTTATTAGTGATATTGGCTTCAAATTGGTTACAAGTGGCATGATTGCCAATGCTCTTGAACCTGTTAAAGACTTGCATCCACAGATAATCTCTCTTGTGGACAAAATGCACAGAGAAAATGAGGAACTAAATAGGTTTCACCATGCACTCTTCATAGACCATGAGTATTCTGTCCTTGATACAGAAGAAGGTATGAAAAATCTGATGAATACTCTGGCCGAGAACTTATATGAAAGGGGCATCCCGTTTGATTGGGACGAGGCCAATAGAAAGGCTGTGGCAGAAATATGTAAACTTTTCAAAGAAATCTTTTGCGTATGACATTCAAAGAACTAATAAACAGCGTCAATTTCGAAGATGTAGCACCACACATCGTTCGAATGTACCCTGACATGAAAGACAGTCTGGGTTGGTTTAACCTACATTTTGATCTCTTGCGCCTGACGAAACCTCAATATCATAGAGGGTCCAACGCAGACGTCTGCCATATTACCATGAAAGACTGGGAAGACGGCACAGGACTTCACCTCGATGCCCATCCTATGGAGGGGGACTATTGGGAACATTCGCTGACCAAAGAAATTATCCTGGCTCCAGACGTAAAGGCGACAAAAGAAGAAATTGCTGCTTGCTGTATGTGGCACACCACTTTCTATGGCTTTATAGAATTGGAGATTGAAGATAGATTACATATTGGAGAAGAATGTAATCAATTGGTTTCAATTCCTGATAGTAAATATTATAGGAAGGAAGCAGAAAGGTATTTCTATGAGATTCGTAAGAATGGCGGTATTATTCCATCAATACGGGAACTACCTAAAACCAAAAAGAAAGAACTAATGAAGAAATCCAAAGTTATTATTTGGTATATATGGGACGAAAAACACAAAAGTAATAGAGCGAAACGTAAAGGACTGCTGCGTAAAGCCTTTCTGGAAAAGTATTATGAACGAATGAGGAATATTTCAGAGAACATCGTTAGCTTTATTCCGGATTTGTCACGAAAAGGGAACTATATCACCATGAAACATCTTTGCAGGTTGTTCTGTTCTAACCTGTTTGCCACCATCCACATTCAGTCATATGCCGATGAGAATACAGATGGCGCAACCTACCTAAGAAATCTCTTTTCTAAATATAACATGCTACCAGCAATGGACCATGTGTTGGTTTATATTCAGCGTGGAAACGGAAAAAATGAAATGCAAGATGACTGCGTGCTTCGACCAGAAGAAACTGATCTCTTAGAGACGATAAGAAAAAGAGTCTGTCGCAAAGGAAATCATGCTACCTCAGACTTCATTATTGGAGAGAAGCCAGAGCTTGGTCGTCAGACTTTCGTCAACATAATAGGATATAATGCAGATAAACCAATAACGTGTGAAATCAATGACAAATAGAAAAAGAAAGCAGCCGTCAGATGCCTGGAGCCACAAGAACGACTATCCCATAGAGGAAGTCTGGAATACCGACAACACGTTGGCACAGTTGATTGTGCCACGCTTGCAAGCATTCAAGGCGCTTGACAAGCATGGCTGTCCTCCGCCATTCAATGACATGCGTGAATGGAACAATACCATTCAAAAGATGATTGATGCTTTTGAATTGATGAAGTATGCCCATTCAATACAATCCGCAGAAGAGCAAGAAACCGTTGAGAATGGCCTTGACCTCTTTTGCAAGTATTACCAAAACTTGTGGGATTAATATCTGGTTAACATGAAATACTTAAAAAACTTTATCCTGCCAACAGATGGAGAAGAGGGTGAATGGCTCTATAAACATGAGCCACGTACTTGCTATGACTCTGTTTACCCATTTAATTTTTTTACAATTTATAAAGATCTACATAAAGTAGAGTTTGATGACATTACTATCCTATGCGGTAGCAATGGTTCAGGAAAGACGACTTTACTTAATGTTATATCTGAAAAGCTGCAGCTCAGGAGAAATAGTCAATTCAACAATACTTATTTCTTTAGACCTTTTATCAAACTTTGCCGGTATGAGCTAAATGTCCTTGAAAGTGCACAAGAATTGAATTTCTCCCACAATTCATGCATTATCACAAGTGATGATGTGTTTAATCATATTATTGAAGTAAGAGACCGAAATGATAAGCTTGACTTCAAGCGAGAATTAATGTTTAAGGAAAAAGTAAAAGGATTGGCTTGTCCACGAAGCATTGATTTTAATAGTGCAGAAAGCCTTAATGAATATCGGGACTACAATCTCAATAAACGCTTATCTGCATCTCAATACGTTCGTAAAAACTTGGGGGTTGATGAAAGAACTTATTCTAATGGCGAGAATGCGTTCAAGTATTTCACTGATTCCATTCAGGCGGGCGGACTCTACATTTTAGATGAACCAGAGAACTCTATGTCCGTTGAAATGCAAATGAATCTGGTGAAATATATAATAGGAATGGCCAAATTTTATGAATGTCAGTTTATCATTTCTACACATAGCCCGTTCATTCTTTCTATACCAAATGCTCGTATATATGATATGGACAAACTTCCTGTTTCTACATGTAAATGGTCTGAGATTTCGAATATAAGAGCCATCTTTGATTTCTTTATGGAACACAAAGATGAATTTCAATAACCATCAAAAATAAACAATTATGGCACTCTGGAAAATTTTAGTGAAGAACAGCGGAAACGCCGCTTGTAAGAACAAAAGTCAGAAACTCGAAAAGGGAATGTTCGTCGAGACGAGCACCGCTACTTCTACGCCGCCTCTCAGTCAGAGACAGAATCATCCAATGATCATTCAGCTCTTCAGGAGCAAGTATGGTATCGAGATTGAACCAAGCCACATGAATATGTCTTATTTCTCATGCGAAAAAATGTAATTGAATCATCTGCACTTGCTTCCAGCTGTTGGCAATCCATCTGTTATACTCAGCTGCTATATCCTCATTGAGGATGCAAGCCTCTGATGACATGGCACATATCTTGTGTCTGATGTCCTCAAACAGCTGCTCTTTTGTTTCATCGCTCATGAGACAAGTCGTGACGCCACCATTCTGACTTGCGTTGTTCAGGTGCTCGTTCTTCCATAGAATTGGCTGGAATTTGATATATAGATGACAGTTGTTTTTACTGTTTGCAGACCTCGGCCTCGGCACCGAAGAGGTACTGCGGCTGATAGCCCCCGTAGTCCACCACGATTTTCTCGAAGACGATGCCGGGATGACAGGGGTGGAGCGTGAGGGTGTGGACGGCACCGGAGCCGACAGGCAGCTCGACCACCTTCTCTACGATGCGGCGGGCGATGGTGGGATAGAACACGGAGTACATGTATGGCTGGCGGTCGACGAGCGTGCTGTTGATGTTGACGGTCTGTGGTGCCGAGCCGTCGAGGCTGACGGTGTACTCATGGCCACCCACGTTGAGGAAGTCGAGCGTCGACTTCACCACGACATGCACCTTGACGCGGCTGACGCTGTCAGGCAGGGTGAAGCGGTAGCCCAGTGTGGCGTCGCCCGTCGGCTGCGTGTAGGGCGTCAGGGCCACGGCGCTGCGTGTGCGACCGTAGCAGGGGTAGACGGCCCACTGGGTGCCCTGTGAAGCGTGTGCCTCGTAGTAGTGCTCTGCCTCCATGGCAACATAGCCCTTCCTGTCGGCCTTGAAGCTGAAACCGCCAGGCGTGCCCATGTCCACGGTCTGCGTGGCGGGCAGGCGGTCGGCGGGGAAGTTGTCGTTCCATGAGCGGTAGCCTATGTGCTTCTGCGTCATCATGCCACGCCACTTGCCACCGGCTATGTCGTTGTTGTAGGCAGCACAGAGCAGCGAGTCGCGCTGGAAACACACCTTCACCCGTTCCGCCCATGTGTTGGCATCGGGGTTATGGCGCTGGGCCATGTAGTGGTTCATGGCCTGGGCATAGTACATGTCGCAGAGGTTGGCCATAGCCTGTACGGGGAAGAGGATGAGCTGTCGATAGAAGTCGTGGTACCGCTCAGGCATGTCGAGGTAGAGACGGAGGGCACGGGTCTCCAGACGCTGGTACTCGTCGGCCACCGTCTTCCATTCGCCACTCTCCACGCTGTAGGTCTGGGCGTCGAGCATCTCGGGCGTGACGCGTGCCATGTACTGGCAGTTCTGGTTGTAGATGTCGGCCGCCTCGGCCACGCTCTCGGCAGGCAGGCCGCTGAGTGCCTCGTGGAAGAAACGGCGGGTGTGGTCGCTCACCGTCTGCTGGCTGTAGGCCTTGGGGTCCCATGCCATGTCCATGAACAGCTGTATGGGGTACTCCATGGGCTTCAGGTCGCCCACGTTGAGTATCCACAGCTGGTGGATGCCGAAGTCGTAGG
>Ga0247608_10002785_pt1 | contig 21184 bp, 11 predicted proteins | sample 176DNAGHGlowgp2_FD_193490 | JGI IMG/M metagenome (GOLD analysis project Ga0247608, IMG submission 193490) | Sheep rumen microbial communities from Palmerston North, Manawatu-Wanganui, New Zealand - 1766 DNA GHGlow gp2 | ecosystem: Host-associated > Mammals > Digestive system > Stomach > Rumen ...
AAGCTGATGAAACGGTGTATTGGCTAAATTTGTTGCATAAAACTCATTATCTGACTGACATCGAACACGAATCCATAAATAACGACGCAGAAGAACTTGTCAAATTGCTGAAATCAATCGTCAAGACATCGAAGGCACGTATGAGACCATAATTATCCATTATCCATTATCCATTATCCATTATCAATTTAAAACGAAATAGGGGAGCCACTCCGGCTCCCCTATTCTTATATAATAATATGGTATAACCTTACTTGATCGAGATACGGTCGATGACAATCTTTCTGTCCTTGGCGGCTTGCAGACCATAGACAGTCTCGCGGACGGCGTTGGTGCTGAAGCTGTGGTTGACCTGACCTTCCGGAACCTTATGGATGGTAAGGCCGGGCTTGCTGCCATTGATGTAAGGAGCAAGGACACCGCCATGAGCTCTGGACATATAGTTGAGGACGCTCTCGATACGGCGGGCGGAAAGATGCTTGTTGTAGTCGCTGTTGCTAAGCGGGCTGGCGAAACCGCTGATGGTGAATTCCACCTGTTGGCCGTCCTGAAGGGCTTCAACAAGGAAGTTGGTGAGCTTCACGAGGCGGTCATAACCCGTTTGGATGGAGTCATTGAAGAAGGTCTCCACAGCATTTTCGGCGTTGGTCTTCTGGGAACCGCTCAAGCCCTTGCCTGCACTGGTGACGTAAGTGTTCTTTGCAGACATGTAGTTGTTGTACAGACCCATGTATTCCGTATTGGTGGTTTCCTGTTTGGTGCGAGGATCCGGACGGTCATTCTCGAAATAGAGGGTGATCGGTTTCACGAGATCCTTTTTCGCCTCTTCCATTTCAGCTCTCTTCTTGTCTGCGGCAACCTCTTCCTCATAGATAAAGGTCACGGGGATTTGGACGATCATATCCTGCGGTTCACAGCTTTGGGTGGCAGGGATCATTTTGGGGAAGGATTTGACCACGCGGAGTGCTTCGTCATCAAACTCTTGATAACCGGAGCTGCTGATCACCTCGATATCCGTGAGAGTACTGTCTTTCAGCACCTTGGCTTGAACAGTGGTGGTACCGGAAATTTTCTGGTTCTTCAGGTTGACCGGATAGACTTTGGTTTTGTTGATGTAGCGGCACATCGCCTTGTTACCGCCCTTGAATGTGGGGAGAGACAGGGCTGCGGTCGGCACAACATGTTGGCCGGTGGAATCAGCAAACACAATGGCAAAGCCTGTCTTCTGACCTTTCTGCCCATACACATTGCCCTGATCGCACTGCGCATAACTCATTGTGAAACAGGCCGTAAGAAACAAAACAGCCACTAATTTCAGAGAGGAAAAATTATTTTTCATACTTATATTATTTTACATTATATTCCAATCCGCAAAAATACATTTTTTATTTATATATCAATACAGTAATTTTTTTTTTGTGAACAGGCGACAGTTATTGTTTTCCGGCGCGATATCACTCCTCGTTGACGTTATATATTGTTTTCACCCCCTGCAGGCGCAACAGTCCGGTGGCGAAACCGAGCAGAAGGGAGAAAACGCCGAGAATCAGCAGCGACCACACCAGGCCGACAGGCAGGATGCGCGGGGCAACAGCGACAACGGGGATGAGCACAGCCAAGAAAATCAAACAGCGCAGCCAAGGGAGTGAAGAAAATGGGATTCTTAGGATCCACAGAGCGAGAAGAAACTGCAGGATGGCGACGGTGAACTGTGTACAGAAACTGGCCACTGCAGAGCCGCACGCCTGCATTCTCGGAATCAGCAAAAGGTTGACCGTCACATTGATGACAATGCCTATGGCGGCCGTGATGTTCAGCATCTTCATGCTGCCGTTAGCGGTGAGCAGCGTGCCGAACAGGTAGTTCATGGAAATCGGAATCAGACCGAAAATAATCAACCGGAAAACCGCCACACTGCTCTCCGCTATATCCGGATAAAAGAGCCGGATTATGGGTTCACGATACACATACAACATCACGACAGCTGTGACCGAGAACAGAAACAGGAACGAGAATGAGGTGCGCACCACGGGTACAACGTCCTCTTTTTGCTTCAGCATTTTGGAAAAGAGCGGCAGCAAAATGACCGAGAAAAGGTATGCAATCATCACCAGTGCGTCCAACAGACGGAACGCGGAAGCGTAAATGCCCGCTTGTGACGCAGCTATGTCACGCGGCAACAAGCGCTCCAGCAACACCGAATCGATACGATAATAGCTGGCCATCAGCAGTGTGATGAGCGCATACGGCAGGCTTTTCTTGATGATGACGAGGAAAAAGGCCGTGTTCCAGTTCAGTTTCCGCAAATGCGCTTTCCGCAATACAATAACGAGCGCAATGGCTATCGTGACAAGGTACGCCGCCGTTTGACACCACACGAACCACTCAATCCGGAAAGGTTGGTCTGTGATGTTGCCCCATAACAACACCCCGCAGAACAGAATCATCAAAAGCCTGTCCGTCACGGATATAACACTATCCGTCTTAAACATCAGCAAAGCAGAGATGTTGGATCGCAGGTAAAGCAGGAAGGCACTCAAAAACTGGTTCAAACCAATCCAGAACAACAGCTTAAGTTGGAATCCCCTGTAACCGATAAGCAACGCGACCGCAAAAATCACCACAAAATAGACCACCCCGAGGAGCAGTCTCAAAATGATATAATTCGATAAATGCTTATCCAACAGCTGGTTATTCTGCGCAATATTACGGTTGTTGAAATTGGTAGTCCCCATATCCAACACCATATTGAAAAGCAAAGTGAAGTTGAGGATGGAGAAATAAAAACCGTAACTTTCCGCACCCACGCTGTTCTGCACCCCCACATCAACGCCGAGCATCCAGAACGGCTTGACAAGGAGGTTCAAAAAGATGAGCAGACAGAGGTTGAAAACGAAATCCTTCTGTTTCACTTTGGCTATTGGCTATTGGCTATTGGCTATTGGCTAAAAGCTAAAAGCTAAAAGCCAAAAGCCAAAAGCTAAAATACGATATTGACAATCTTCTTCGGGACAATGATCACTTTTTTCGGTGTTTTGCCGTCGAGCCATTTCTGAACATCGGGACTTTCCAACACCTTGGGCTCAATATCCTTAGGTCCGAAATCAGCCGGGAAAGACATCTTCAAGCGCATTTTGCCGTTAAAGGAAACGGGATAGAGATATTCGTCCTCTACCATATAATGCTCATCATAAACCGGATAGGTGGCTTTCAAGATGGATTCTTCATGACCAAGCAAGGACCACAGTTCTTCGGTGATATGCGGAGCATAGGCTGACATCAGGATGCAGAGTGGTTCGAGGACAGCGCGTTTGTTGCACTTGGCGTCATTCAGCTCGTTCGCGCAAATCATAAATGCGCTCACCGCGGTGTTAAAGGAGAAGCGTTCATTGTCCTCCTCGATCTTCTTGATGGTCTTGTGAAGTGTCTTCCATTCGGCCTTGGTGGGTTCCTCGTCGGTGACAGCGAAGTTGCCTTCAGCATCGAAATAGAGCTTCCAGAACTTGCGGATAAAGCGGGAAACACCCTCTATACCGTTGGTATCCCACGGTTTAGCCATTTCCACCGGTCCGAGGAACATCTCGTACATACGCAGCGTGTCCGCACCATATTTCTCCACCAAATCGTCTGGATTCTGGACGTTGTATTTCGACTTGGACATCTTCTCGACTTCCCAGCCGCAAATGTACTGACCGTCTTCCAAGACAAATTCGGCATCCTTGAAATCAGGCATCCAGTTCTTGAACGCCTCTATATCGAGAACATCATTGTGCACAATGTTGACATCCACATGGATAGGTGTTGTTTCGTATTCCTTGCGGAGGTTGAGTGACACGAACTTATTGGTGCCTACCACGCGATAGACGAAATTGGAACGTCCCTGGATCATGCCTTGGTTGATGAGTTTCTGGAAGGGTTCGTCCTTGCAGCTGATTCCCATGTCAAACAGGAACTTGTTCCAGAATCGGGCATAGATAAGATGGCCGGTGCCGTGTTCCGCACCTCCCACATAAAGATCCACGTTCTGCCAGTATTCGTCAGCCTCCTTAGACACCAATGCTTTATCGTTTTTGGGATCCATATAGCGAAGGTAGTAGGCACTGGAGCCGGCGAACCCAGGCATGGTGCTATACTCCATCGGGTAGCCGTTGTAGGTCCAGTTCTTGGCGCGGGCCAACGGCGGCTCTCCTGTTTCGGTAGGCAGGAATTGATCGACCTCGGGAAGGACAACAGGCAGTTCAGCCTCGGGAATCGTGTAAGGCATCCCGTCCTTGTAATAGATGGGGAAAGGCTCGCCCCAGTAGCGCTGGCGACTGAAGATGGCATCGCGGAGACGGTAGTTCACCGTGCCATAGCCTACGCACATCGTTTTGATTTTCTCAATCACCGCCTTGCCGCCCTCTTTGACGGTCATGCCTGTGATGAAGCCGGAATTGACGCAAACGCCCGTTTTGCTGTCCATGGACTCCTCCCACGTGTCGGGATCACTGGTTTCATCCACAGCAGGCGCTACCACTTGACGGATAGGGAGGTTGAAATGTCTTGCAAAGGCGAAGTCGCGGCTGTCGTGTGCGGGCACAGCCATGATGGCGCCAGTGCCGTAGTCTGACAGCACATAATCGCTCACCCATATCGGGATACGCTCCTCAGTGATCGGGTTGATGGCAAATGCGCCGGTGAACACACCGCTCACCTTCTTGACCTCTGCCTGGCGTTCGCGCTCTGAACGATTCTTCGCCCAGGTCACGTAGGCTTCCACTTCGGCTTTCTGCTCCGGCGTGGTGATTTGGTCGATCATCTCATGCTCAGGGCACAGCACCATGAACGTCACGCCGAAGATTGTATCAGGACGGGTAGTGAAAATCTCGAAGGCAGCTTCACTCTTCACCCCTTCGTAGTCACCCATGTAGATTTTTTTCCAATCGGAGGGTTCTTGTTTGGCGAGAGGGAACCATACAGCAGCACCTTCGCTACGGCCGATCCAGTTGCGCTGGATTTCTTTCAGAGAGTCAGTCCAATCAACCTTATCAAGTCCTTGGAGCAGTCGCTCTGCGTATGCGGACACACGCAAGATCCACTGTCTCATCAATTTGCGTTCCACAGGGAAGCCGCCACGCACAGAGAGGCCGTTCACCACCTCGTCATTGGCAAGCACGGTGCCGAGTTTCGGGCACCAGTTCACCCATGTATCAGCAAGATAAGCCAATCGATAGTTCATCAGAATCTCCTGCTTCTCCTTTTCGGAAGCCGCGTTCCACTCCTCGGCAGTAAACTCCATCGGCTTTGTCTGCGCCACTTCCAGTCCAAGCGTGCCGTTGGAAGCAAAAGCCTCCATCAACTCCGTTATCGGGCGGGCCTGGTTGGCCTGATAGCAATAGTAGGAGTTAAACAGCTGGATGAATGTCCATTGCGTCCATTTGTAATAGTCAGGATCGCAAGTCTTGAATGAACGATCCCAGTCAAACGAGAAACCGATTTTGTCGAGTTGCTCACGATAGCGATTGACATTCTTCTCGGTGGTCACCGCCGGGTGCTGACCAGTCTGAATGGCATACTGTTCTGCCGGAAGACCGAAAGCATCGTAACCCATGGGGTGCAGCACATTGAAACCTTTCTGACGTTTGTAACGGGCATAAATATCGGAGGCAATATAGCCAAGCGGATGCCCCACATGCAGCCCAGCTCCTGACGGATACGGGAACATGTCCAACACATAGAATTTCGGTCTGCCGTAATCGATTTCGGTCTTATACAAACCCGTTTCTTTCCATTTGTTCTGCCACTTTTTCTCGATTTCTCTAAAATTATATTCCATATTTTTTAATGGTTATGGGTTATGGGTTATAGGTTATTGAGGTTGGTTATTGGGGTTAGGTTATTGGTGGTTAGTGATTAGTGAATGGTGATCAGTGATCGGGATTCCAGTACGTTCTCCCCACTCAATTATCAATTATCAATTATCTATTATTCACGATTATTTTCCGGTTCTCCACTCTCCTTCCCTTCTCGTTAAGGAACTGCACGGTGTAATGTCCATTGGCGAAGCGGGTGCAGTCGATTTCGAGATGCGTGTCATTGCAGTTTGTCTGATAGACCAACCGGCCTGTTTCATCATACAGACGCACTTTGCTGACTTCGGGGGCATTCTCCAAGTTAACATAGAGTGTTTGGTGAACAGGGTTCGGATAGAGGGAGACCGTGGCATTGGACGGATAATCCTCAATGCCGACGTTGCAATAGAGGTCAAGGGAAACTTCCGAATAGCCACAGCCATTGATACCGCGGGCGGTCAGGGTACCTGTGCCGTTGGTGGTCACATTCAGCGTTGCATGGCTGTAGTTCTCGGACGTGATCTCCCAATGGGTGTTGGAGACACGCCATTCGTAAGTATTCACATATTGGGGATTGTTGACCATATAGTTCTTAAGACCATATTGGGTGATATTCTGCGGGCCGTTGATCGTGTCCATTTGAGGCAACGGATTGACAGTCAGCAGCAGATTTATTGTGCTGTCGCATCCATGGACAGTCTGCAGATGTCTCACAAAAGGATAGGTGCCTGCCGAGTCAATCGCCGGGATGTCAAAGCCATTGCCATGATATTCCTGTTGTTCACAGACAGATCCTGTAAGGGTTGTATTATACACCGGCAGGGTTGTGATCGTGTGCTGCGCCTCCGATGAGCAACCGCTGGCGTTGGTTGCAGTGACACTATAGACGGTATTGTCCGGCACCACCGACACAGACTGTGTGGTTTCGCCAGTGCTCCACACGAATTGCACTGCATCAGCGGACGCGACCAATACGGTGGTGTCACCCTGACACAAATCGGAAACACCCACGATGGACAGTACCGGTGCGGGCAACGGAAACACATACATGCTCGAGAACGAAGAGCATCCGTAATCGTTGGTAGCCGTCACCGTGTAAACGCCGCCGGCAGAAATGGTGATCTGCGGAGTCGTTTCTCCGGTACTCCACGCGAACTCATAGTTGCCTGTAACAGACAACACATCTGTCGCATTTTCACATAAAGAGCCTGCGCCCGTTATGGAGATTTCAGGCACTGGATTGTTCGCAACAGTCACGGAAGCCACCGACTGGCAGCCGTTTTGGGTGCTGGCCGTCACCGTATAAGCTCCATGGCTGGACACCGTGATGCTGTTTGCTGCGGAGCCGGTGCTCCAAGCATACGCATACGCATTCGAACAGGTGAGTGTGGTGGACTCGCCGTTACAAATGGCCAGTTCGCCGGAAATATACACTTGAGGAGGTGTTTCCAAATTGACCACTTTGCTGACCGTGGAGCTGCACCCGTTAGCATCATATCCGATGACATTATACGTGGTGGTCTGTTCCGGCATCACCAATATGGCGGCTCCAGACTCACCGGTGCTCCAAAGATATGTCGCAGCCCCCGACGCTGTCAACGTCGCAGCCGATCCTTCACATATCAAACTTGAACCGCTAATAGTCACGGTAGGATTGTCCAAAACGACGACAGTAACAGAATCGCTGCGCATACAGTTCAGCGAGTTGGTCACATTCACTTTGTAGACACCAGGTCCCGATACCGTAATGCTGTTTGTTGTGGCACCGGTATTCCACAAATAGGAGTTACCGCCGCTGGCGGTGATCGTCGTACTCTGTCCTTGACAGATAGTGGTGTTTCCCGTGAAAAAGATGGAAGGCAAGACATTCACAGTGACAGCCGCAGAAGCGACTGAGAAGCATCCAAAAGCATTGGATACCGTCACCGTGTAAACCGTGCTGACATTCGGGGAAACCACTATGCTTTGAGCGGTACTGCCGTTGTTCCACTGATAAGTGGCGCCTCCCACGGCGGTCAAAATTGTGGACTGGCCTTGGCAAAGATTACGTTCTCCCAGCACCTGTGCCTCCGGCAGGCTTTCCACATTCACCGCTTTCTGAACCGTGGCAGAGCAGCCGAACTCGTCGTAACCCGTGACAAAGAAAGTGGTGCTACCCATCGGAGAAACTGAAATTTCGGACGTCACTTCGCCCGTGTTCCAATAATAAGAGGAAGCTCCCATGGCAGTCAATGTAGTGGTCTGTCCCTGGCAAACGTCCGTCACACCAACAATACTGACCTCTGGCAGCTCGTGGACAACGACAACGGATTGATAAACCCGCGAGCACTGATTTGAATTGGTCACCGTCACCTGGTACTCGCCGGGTTCCGACACGAAAATCATGCTCTGATGGCTGCCTGTGGACCATGTGTAGGTGCACCCTGACGGAGCGTCTGTTGTGAGCTGCGCCTGCTGTCCACGACAGATTTCCACTTGCGGGGTCACCACGGCTACCGGTAGTGGGTTCACCGTCACATTCACCTGCGACTCCGCCAAACATCCGTTGATACTAGTAGCCGTCACGGTATAAGCCCCGGGAGTCGTGACATTGAGGTGGGCACCTTGCTGCCCGTTACTCCACGAATACGACACACCGCCAGAAGCGTTCAGATGGGCCGTATCGCCCTCACAGATGGATGTCTGACCCGACACAACCACCTGAGGTAGCGGATTCACCATAATCTGCGTCGAAGCCGTATTGGAACATCCGTTCTCATCCGTCACCAAGACTGAATATGTGGAACTTACATTCGGGGAAACCGTGATGACAGCCGTACTTTGTCCGGTATTCCATTGATAAGTTCCGGCCGTAGATGACACGGCGGTCAACGTCACATTGTCATTCTTACAGATCGTATTCATCCCAAGAATATTGACAGTCGGGAGAGAATTGACCAGCACGGTGGCGGAAGCAGTGGCCGTACAACCATACGAGTTGGTCGACGTAACCGTATAGGAGCCGGTAGCGTTCACGGTAATCGTCGCCTGAGTGCTTCCATTGTCCCACACATAGTTCATTCCACCAGATGCGCGCAACGTAGTGGACTGATTCTCGCAAATGGTCAAGTTGCCGATAATCTCCGGAGCTGTCATATTGTACTCGCTCACCATCGCCGTCAGGGTGTTCTGACAACCACTGGCATTGGTCACGGTCACAGAATACTGTCCCGCAGTGCTGATGTTTATGGTGTTACTCGAGCTTCCGTCATACCAATGGTAGGTGTTGCCTGCATCACCCGTGACTAACAAAGAGGTGCTTTGACCATGACAGAAATAGAGGTTTCCTGAAATGCTGGCGTTGACTGTCGAGAGGCTTATGACGATACTTTTCGTGGCGGAACACCCATATTGGTCTGTTCCCGTCACGGTGTAGGAACCCGCGTAAGACGCCACGATAGACTGTGAAACCTCACCGGAACTCCACTCGTAAGTGTTTGCGCCCGTTGCGGTTATCGTGGTGTTACCTCCCTGACAGAATGTGTTTCGGCCATTGATTTTAATAACCGGAAGAGGATGGACGGTCAGCACTACCGAAGCGCTGCTCTGACATCCATTCAAATCAGTAGCGGTCACCGTATAGACACCTTCCGTGCCGACAGTGACATGGTCGGCGGTCGCGCCGTTGCTCCACTGGTAGTTTTGGGAGCCCGTGGCATAAAACGTCGTGGTCATTCCCGCGCAAATACTGTTGTTTCCCTGAAGGGCGATTTCCGGCAACGGGTTCACCGTCACGGCAATATCCTTCACAGCGGAACATCCGTAAACATTGCTGACCGTGACCGTATAGGTGGTGTTTTCCGTCGGGGAGACCGTCACCTCATTCGTTATGGAACCGTCACTCCACAAAAACTCCGTGCCACCCACTGCTTCCAACAGCAGGCTGCTTCCATTACACACCTGGTTCTCGCCCACAATATCCGCTTCCGGCAGCTCCACCGGAACGACCTGGACATTGGCCGTAGTGGAACACTCAAAAGCGTTGGTCACCGTGACACCGTATTGCCCGGGCAAGGTAACCGTAATGGAAGGCTGTTGTTCCCCGTTGTTCCACTGGTAGATACTTCCTGTGGACTGCGCTGTCAACGTCAATGCACTGCCTGCACACATATATGCAGTGTCGGCAATAAGCAGAGTGGGTGACTCCTTCACATCCAACTTAACATAAAACACAGAGTCACGATGGGCTTCCTCCGTGTGAATCAAATACTGGTAAACACCGGCTTCTGTTAGCAAACTATCGAACAACAAGAGCGGCAAATCATTGGCGCACAGTTCTCTGAATATCGTATCATTGTTGACTATAGCAGGGATCACGATAAGATTCAAGGAGACAATACTGTCACAACCCGACACGGTCTGCAGCACCCGTTCATGATAGCCCGCCTCATAATAGGCGCTGTCCGCAAAAAGATAAGGCAGGTCATACTCCCCGACCACCACATTGACAGTTTCATCCAAATAGGTGGGCAGATGATGCACATTCAGCGTGATAATGCTGTCATAATCCGCATAATGGTAGGTAAACACATGTGCTCCTTCCGTGGTGATTTCCTCACCTAAATAGTTCACGACATGGTTTGCGCAAACCGTAGTGTCCACCACTTGGTTATACACGGGCTGAACCGTCAGGTGCAAAATCATGAACGTGTCGCACGAAGTTTCTGTAACATCAGGAATCTGCAGAGAATACACACCACTTTGGGTGAACACACTGTCATAAAACACGAAAGGAAGCTCATTCCGGGTGATTGTGATGTACTTGTGCGCATAGAGATTAGGCATCACATACAATTGAATATTCACAGCAGCGCTATCACAACCAAGATGGTTTTGAAGCACAGTTTCATACATCCCTGAATACCAATATTCTGTGCCTTGAAACACAAACGGAATCTCATTTTGGCAGATAGTCACCACAACCGTGTCATACACAAGCTGAGGATTTATATCAAGCTGCAAAGTATGATAATCCTCGCAGCCATATTCATTTACCTCGGAATAGGTATAAACTGTTGATTGGGTGAAGGTTGTATCCCCAAAAGTATATGAGCTATCTGTGGTACAAATCGTTACGGTATCAAAAACAGACTGGTATGCATTCAAGACCAGATGGGTGAACTGGCTGCAGGTGGTATCGGCCCCCTCATTGATGTAGTAGCTTCCTGGCTCTGCAAAGACATGCAGCGAGTCATAGCTATAAGGGAAATCCGCAGCGCAAATTGTCTGAACCACAGTCTCTATCTGAGGATGGATGACTTGCAGATTCAAGGTGACGAGAAGGCTGTCGCAGCCACAACGGTTGGGGATGACCACTTGATAGGTCCCTTCCCCATTAAACGTTTCATTACCATACACATACGGAAGATCAGACTCACAGATTGTCACATCAAGCGTATCCATAAACTCATAAACAGGACACACTCTAAACCGCACATACTTGATGGCGTCACAGCCGCCCTCGCCACTGTAATGTACTTTATAATTGCCTGAAACGGATAATGAATATCCCATATAAGAATACGGGAGCTCGTTTTGGCAAGTCACAATATCCACGGTATCCACAACGGCTGGATATTGCGTGATCACATAAGTCTGCACTATCGGGCACCCGTCGTCATCCACGCCTTGCGGGAAGTTGAACGTCCCAGGATTGGGAAACGTGATGCCATCCACAGTGACAGGATCGACACCGCACATCGGGACAAGAATCGTATCCCGCTGCCCTTCGAGCACCTCCAGATTCACCAAGGTTTTGAGGCTGTCGCATCCCTGTTGTGTGGGGGTGTTCACCCAGTAACTGCCTTGCTGTGTGTAGAAATTCCCCTTATAAGCATACGGGAGATTATTCCTGCACACCCGGGCCGTCACCGTGTCCTTGTAATCATAGCTGTTACCAATGGTAATTTGATACACATCCAACACATCCATGTACACAAGTCCCTGATCAGCTGTATAATGTGGTATTTTCACCACGGTGTCACTATGATATAGCGTTTGATTGGCCGTCAGGAAATAGCTGTCACAACCGAATTCGTTGTGGTAAACGGTATCGGTTTGAAATGGCTGATTTTGTGCATACGACATACCGTTTGCGAGAGACAACACAGCAGCACAAAGAAAAGCCAACCGGCTGAATATCAATTTCTTATTCATTATCATATTTATATTTATTCTATAAAATGCAAAAGGTGCAAAAATACACTTTTTCACTAAAGAACAATGGGGAATCTGAGAATATCACAATCCTTGAAAAATACGGAATTTTGCGATATGCCATTTTTGAAGACGGAACTGGAACGAGGTGGCCAGGACTCCGAGTCCATAACGGCAGCTTCTCCTGAAGTTTATGGAGGAGGCATCTGGGAAATATTTTGTCGGGCAGGTGATTTCGCCGATGTCGTAATCCGCATAGATAATCTGCGCAAGCATCTGGTTATCAAAGACAAAATCATCAGAATTATATCTGAAAGGTATCCTTTCCAGCACCTCGCGAGTGAAAGCACGGTAGCCCGTGTGATACTCTGACAGTTTCTGCCCGGTCATGACATTCTGGAACCATGTCAAGCAGCGGTTGAAGAAATACTTGTAGCGCGGCATCCCGCCCTTCAAAGCCCCGTTTCCCAAAATACGGGATCCGAGAACAACCGGATATAATTCATTGACGATCATGTACGAAATGGACTCAATCAGTTTCGGTGTGTATTGATAGTCTGGATGTAACATGATGACCACGTCCGCTCCAAGCTCCAACGCCTTCTGGTAGCATGTTTTCTGGTTTCCGCCATAGCCTTTATTATTTTCATGGCGAATAACATGATGGATGCCAATAGCTTCTGCTTCCGCAACGGTCTCATCTGAAGATTTGTCGTCCACCAGTATCACCTCATCCACAATATTGAAGGGGATTTCGCGGTAAGTCTTCTCCAACGTAAGCGCCGCATTGTACGCTGGCATCACGACCACTATCTTTTTGTCTTTCAGCATGATAAACGGTTGAAATTAATTCAGGCGCAAAAATACATTTTTTTTAGACTTTGAACCTTGAACTATGAATCTTAAGACACATGGTGGTATTCGTATTTTATGTACCTTTGCCGCCTTAAAATTTTGAAAAAATGTTTCCAGAATTACCCGGCTATCCCGCGCCGAAAAATGACAATTTTTTCCTCATAGCAGGTCCTTGCGTGGTGGAGGGCGAAGAAATCACACTACGTATTGCCCGAGAGATCAAAGATATTTGCAGTGAACTTGACATACCCTTCTTTTTCAAGGCATCCTACAAGAAGGCCAATCGTTCCTCCCTGCACTCGTTCACAGGCATCGGTGACGAACAGGCTCTGGCAATCCTTCAGAAAGTCAAGGATGAGTATCAAGTACCTGTCGTGACGGACATCCACACCAACGAGGAAGCCGTTTGGGCGGCGCAAGTAGCTGACATATTGCAGATCCCGGCGTTTCTCTGCCGTCAGACAGACCTGTTAGTGGCGGCGGCCAAGACCGGAAAAACCGTCAACATTAAGAAAGGGCAGTTCATGTCACCGGAGTCCATGCGCAACGCCGTGGAGAAGGTGCGCGAGGCGGGCAATCCGCACGTGATGCTCACCGAGCGAGGCACCACCTTCGGCTATCAGGATCTCGTAGTCGATTTCCGGGGGGTCAAGGCGATGCAGGAGAACCGCTGTCCAGTAGTCCTCGACTGCACCCATTCGCTGCAGCAACCCAACCAGCCCTCCGGCGTCACCGGCGGCCGCCCCGACCTCATCGAAACCATCGCCAGAGCGGGCGTCGCAGTCGGCTTCGACGGCCTCTTCATGGAGACCCATCCCGAACCGTCCAAAGCCCTCTCCGACGGCGCGAACATGCTGCCGCTCAATGAGCTCCGACCGCTGTTAATCAGATTAATTCGAATAAGAAAAGCTCTTTAATGGTTATGGGTTATTGGTTATGGGTTATTGAAGCGGGTGAATTGTTGTTAGTTTATTGAAATGGGACAAGAAATTTCAATCATAAAAGACAAAACAACGGGGAATAGGATTTTTTCTTTTGAGAATTAAGAAATATCCGGTAAAAATTGAAATTTTATAAAAGATGTATATCATTTCAAATTTTCTTTGATCATTGACATTGCCAAAATGCTCTCTGGCCTAAGAATGCTTTTAAAACCCATCAACCATCAATCAATCAACCAACAATCAACCAACAATCAACCAACAACCAACAAAAAGCTTCAATAACCCATAACCAATAACCCATAACCATTATGAAAAGACTCCACCGAATAATCATCACCCTACTAACCGTACTGATTTACGCCAACACCCTCACCCTGCATTTCGCCCTTGACGACCGCATGGTCATTTTGGAGAGCAAATACACGATACAAGGAGGCTGGGATTCCGTGAAGAAAATCTTCACCGAAGACACTTTCACCGGCTATTTCGGCAGCGACCACAGCATCGTGGCCGGCGGGCGTTACCGTCCGATGTCCCAGCTGACCTATATGATTGAATGTCAGCTGTTCGGGAAGCACATCAAGGAAAAAATCGGTGATTTGGACGACTACTATAACCTGCACAAAATCCAAAACGAAGCCTACTTCTACGAAACGCCCATGCCCTTTGTCAGCCACCTGATGAACGTGCTGTATTACATCCTGTTATGCCTGCTACTCTATGAGGTGCTGGCCAAAATCTTCCCGCAGCACGAAGAGAAGAAATGGTTCCAGTCGCTACCATTCCTCGCCGTGGTGCTGTTCGCCGTACACCCGATCCACACCGAGGTGGTGGCCAACGTGAAAGGCCGTGACGAGATCTTCGCCATGCTTGGAGCTTTCGCCGCACTATGGTGTTCCCTGAAATATGTCGACACTCGAAAATGGTATTGGCTGATTATCAGCTTCCTGACCTTCACTTTCGGCATCTTCTCAAAGGAAAATACAATCACTTTCCTCGCCGTATTGCCGTTGTCATTATTTTACTACCAAAATAACAACAAACGTACTTCAGACTACTTCATCACGCTGATTCCCATTGTGTTAAGCAGCATTTTCTTTATTGTTGTGCGTTACAAAGTGTTGGGCAGCATGATGCCACCCGACACGACGGGCAACATCCTCAACAATCCATACATCAACTCCACACGGGCGCAACAAATTGCCACCGTGCTGATCACTTGGGGCATCTATCTCAAGCTGCTGTTCATCCCCCACCCTCTCACTCACGACTATTACCCGCATCAGATCACCATCACTGACTTTAGCAATCCGCTGGTATGGATGATTTTGATCGGGTGCATTGCTTTGGCGGTTTACGGCATCTGGCAACTGAAAAAGAAGAGCGTGCCCGCTTTCGGCATCCTCTACTTCATCATCACCTTCTCGATTGTGTCCAACCTGCTGTTCAACGTGGGCACTTTCATGAATGAACGCTTTGTATTCATGTCGTCCATCGGTTTCACGCTGATTGTGGGGTGGTGGCTATATCTGCTAAGCACCTCATCAGCACCTGCGCTGCAGAAAACCGCCATCGGCATTGCCGGGGTGGTCTGCCTGCTGTTCGGCATCAAAACTTTCACCCGCAACTTCACCTGGAAAGATGATTTCACACTCTTCCTGACAGACGTAAAGACTTCTGAAAACAGCATCAAGTGTAACATCTCGGCGGGTGGGAGCTGTTTGCAGATCTGGAAAAAGAGCCACAAAGAACGCGACAAGCGGAATGCTTACAAATATCTGGACAAAGCATTGAAATTGGACAACAATGCGTTGAACGCCTACCTGCTGCTCAGCGAGCTCGCCTATCTGGATGAAAATCCGGATCTGGCATTCCAAGCGGCGAGCAACGCCAAGGTCATCGACCCGGACAACGTCCAAGCCCAAAACCTGCTGGATGCGGCCACGCAGTCGCAGAAATCCCACGAGCTCGACCCCGTCAACAAGCTGCTTGACGAGGGAAAAGTGGATGACGCCTGGCGGGAGGTCAACAAGATTTTGGAGAAAGACCCGCAAAACATTGTCGCCAAGAACGTGAAAGGCAATGTATTAGGTCGCGGGTACGGGCGCTTGGACGATGCCATCAAGATTTTCGAGGAGATTGTCGCGGAGAAACCTGATTTCAGCAGCGCATGGGAGAACATGGGCATCTGCTACGCCATCAAAAAGGATTTCGCCAACTCGGAGAGATGTCTGCTGAAGGCCCTCGAACTCAATCCTGACGACGAGAACATCCGTTTCAACCTTTACAACATGTATAAGAACAAAGGGGATGAGAAGGAAGCGGAAAAGTATAAGTAATGGTTATGGGTTATAGGTTATTGGTTATTGAAGCCTTAGGGCAATAGCAGTAATTTGTGAATTGAAATTATGCATTATGCATTGTGAATTATGCATTGATTTTGTATCTTTGCCGTTTCAAAACCAAAACCACCTATGGCTTTAGAGAATCTTCTCGAAAGAATTGAAAATAAGAAAGTTATAATCCTCGGATTCGGCAAGGAGGGCGTTTCCACCTACCGGTTTATCCGTAAACATTTCCCGAAAATGAAGCTCGTGGTCGCCGACGGCAACGAGAATCTGAAAACGGACGATTTCGCGGATGACAAGCACCTCAAAATCATCAAAGGCAAGGATTACGACCGTAACCTGAACAACTACGACCTTATTTTCAAGAGTCCGGGCATCAGTTTCAACCGGCTCGACTATTACATCGAAAACGAGCGAATCACCTCTCAGACTAACCTTTTCTTGGAATATTTCCACGAACAAGTCATCGGCATCACCGGCACGAAGGGAAAGAGTACGACCGCTTCGCTCATCTACCACATCCTGAGCCATTCACGGGAAAACGTCTTCTTGGCGGGCAACATCGGCACGCCGTTTTTCGACATTGTGGAGCAGCTCACGCCCGAATCGCTTGTGGTGGCGGAGCTTTCGGCACACCAGCTGGAATTCACGCACCACTCGCCCGACTATGCGGTGCTGCTGAACATCTACCAAGAACACCTCGACCACTTCAACTCCTTCAACAACTATCAGAATGCCAAAACGAACATTTTCAATTTCCAGCATAAAGGCAACTTCCTGGTTTACAATGGAGACGACGAACACATTCCCGGTTGGGTGAAGGGCAACCAACCCGAAAGCGACACTTGCGTTTTCGGCACGCAGATCCATCCGGGGCTGCACGCCCGCTGCCGCAACCATCTTGTACGCTTTTTCAACGACGGCGAAATCATCGACGAGTACGACCTCATCGACTACAAGAACCTGCCCGGCACGCACAACTATTTCAACATCATGGCTGCCATTGCGATCTGTCGCAGGTTGGGCATCAAGCATCAGGATATCATGGATGCGCTACTGACCTTCAAGGGGTTGCCGCACCGTATCGAGTTCGTGGGCAAGTTCAAGGGCATCGAGTTCTACAACGACAGCATCTCCACGATTCCCGAATCGGCCATCGCAGCGGTGAAGGCCTTGCGCGGCGTGGACACGCTCATCCTCGGCGGCTTCGACCGCGGTATCGACTACCAGGTGCTCATCGACTTCCTGAAAGAAAACCCGATTGAGAACATCGTCTTCACCGGTCCCGCCGGCCACCGCATGCTGGAGATGTGCCGCGAACAGGGCGCCATGCCACAAAATCACATCGAGACCGATGACTGGGAGGCCATCGTCCGTTACGCATACGACAAGACACCTGAAAACGGTGTCGTCCTCCTCTCCCCCGCCGCCGCCAGCTACAACCAGTTCAAGAACTTCGAGCAACGAGGCGATACGTTCAAGCAGTTGGTGGCTGGCTATTAGCTATTGGCTTTTGGCTATTAGCTTATTAACTTAGACTTAGACATAAACTATAACTATAACTATGACTATAACATTAATTCTATTCACTATTCACGACCTTCAATAACCAATAACCTATAACCCATAACCATTAATAGAAATGAAAAAACACCTTTTAGTCACCCTCATGGCAGCCGTCATGTTTGCCGGCTGTGGACAGAAAAAGACATCAGAACAGCAGAGCCAAGACGCGACGGAGGTTTCTGCACAAAACAAATACGACTACCTGAATCCATCACAGGAGGGCAATTCCAACACAACGGAAGATCTTTCAGGTAAAGTCATCGCCCTCACCTCCGAAGAATTCCGGAGCAAAATCACGGATATCAACCCGGAGCTTGGCCTCCGTTACAAAGGCACCACCCCCTGCATTGTGGATTTCTACGCCGACTGGTGCCGTCCGTGCATGCAGCTGAAGCCCATCACCGAAAAGCTCGCCGAAAAGTACAAAGGCCAGCTAATCATCTACAAGGTGAATGTGGACAAAGCGGAAGACATCTGTCAAAGTCTCGGCATCCAGAGCATCCCCACCCTCTTCTTCTTCAAGCCCAACACACAACCCGGGAAGATGGTCGGGGCACCCACGGAAGCGGAACTGGAGAAGACCATCCAAGAGTTCTTGAAATAATGAAGAATGTAGAATGTAGAATGCCTCGACATTTCTGTCTTATTTTACTGCTTTTCACGGCATTGTTGGGGCATGCGCAGATGGTGGCGGACTCGCTGCCGGCGATGTTCCAACGTTGGGAAACGCGGCTTGACGAACTCAACTACGAGGATCCGGAAATTGTTTCGTTGCACTCCCTTTTCCTGCGAGACATCCTCAAAGAAATGGACAAAACGAGTCTGCAACTGAACAGTCTGTTGGCGCGGAATCCGCGGATGGACTTCTATGCTTGCAAACAATCGTTTATCCATGTCCGTTGCAAGGCGGAACGGATGAACGAGATTTTCACCATACGCAAGTCACTGGTGGATCACGAGTTCTACTTACGCGCCGTGGAGGAGCTTTCTTTCCGCGACACCGCACGGACCATGTATCATCTGGACCGTGCTCTGCAGTACAATCCCCACAACCCTGACGCCATGTTGCTGAAATGCAAAATCCTGCTGGCACAAAACCAATACCAGCCCTGCGTTGACCTCATCCACAAAGTCTATACGCAGACCACTCTGACGGAAGAGCAGGAGAATGCCGTTTCCGACTTCACGCTCGAACTCTACGACCGCCTTTACACCCACGGCGACAGACTGGTGAAGAGCGGCCGTGCGGCAGAGGCCTTGGAAGTTTTCCTTGCCCTGGAACAGTTCTGCAACAATATGCCAAGCGGCTACTGCAACGACGACTACTACAAAGGCATCCTGCGCTCGCGCGAAGGCGTCTATGAGTCGTACCTCAGCATCGCCCGCGAAGCCGAAAAACGCGGCAACAAGGAGATGGCGATGAAGTTTTACCGGTATGCGGAAGAATACCTGCGACGAAACAACGAAAACTGACTTTGGCTTTTAGCCATTAGTTATTGGCTTTAACACTTTGAACTTTAAACCTTGAACCCTATTACACCGTAAACATGAAAAGAACCATCATTTTCAGCATCATAACTTTATTATTCGTGACGGCTGTTTCCGCGCAGTCGCCCGCGAAATACTGGGTGGCGTTCACCGACAAGAAAGGCACGCCGTATTCCATTGACAAACCCGAAGCGTTTCTGTCGCCGCGGGCCATTGAATTGCGGAAGGCCCACAGCATCGCTATTGACGAGCGCGACCTGCCCGTGAATCCCGATTACGTGCGTCAGGTGCTCGCCCTCGATACCGCGGCCCGCTGTTTCACCACCTCCAAGTGGCTCAACGGCATGACGGTCTATGCCCTGCGCGAGGACATGAAAGAGGCCATCGAGAAGCTGCCCTTCGTGGATTCCGTGCAGCGCACTGATGTCCCGAAGGACACCTTGCTGCCACCTTGGGAACCCGCTTACATCTTCCCTGGCAATGGCGGTCGGCCGATATGCTCCTATCAGTATGATATCCAGAAAAATAATGATTTCGATTACGGCAAAGCGTCCCAGCAGGTGCGTGTCAACAATGTGCAGTGGCTGCATCGCATGGGCTTCCGTGGCGAGAACATGCAGATGATGGTTCTCGACGGCGGTTTCCAAAATATTGACACCATCTCTTGTCTCAAGGCCATGCGCGAAGACCACCGGCTGCTCGGTGCCCGCAACTTCGTGGAACCCGAGAAAGACCCGATGCGCAAGCATTCGCACGGCACGATGGTGCTCTCCTGCATCGCCTCCTACCTGCCTGGAAAACTCGTCGGCACCGCCCCGATGGTACAGGTCTATGTCGCACAGACCGAGGAGTCCGGCAGCGAGGACCGTGTGGAGGAGGACAACTGGGTAGCGGGATTGGAATACGCTGATAGTCTTGGTTGCCAAGTACTTAATTCCTCTTTGGGATACACCACCTTTGACGACACCGTGAACCAGCGCACCTACGCCGACCTGACGGGCGAGGTGAGCCGCGCTTCGAGAGGCGCCACCATCGCCGCGAGCAAAGGACTGCTAATCTGCAACAGCGCAGGCAACGAAGGCGGTAAAAAGTGGAAGTACCTTGGAACCCCTGCCGACGCCAAGGACATCCTCACCGTGGGAGCCGTAAACACCAAGCGTAAACGCGCCTATTTCAGCTCGTTCGGACCCACCGCCGACGGTCGCATCAAGCCCGACGCATGTGCCGTGGGCCGCAACACCTACGTCAGCACTCCCGTCGGCATCATCACCATGGCCGACGGCACCTCCTTCTCCTCCCCGATGCTTTCGGGCATGGTCGCCTGTCTGTGGCAGGCCTTCCCCGAGAAGAGCAACTACGAAATCATGGAGGCCGTGCGCCAGGCCGGCGACCGCAATGTGGTGATGAACGGCAATGTCTATATGGAGCCTGACAAGACCGACGGCTACGGTTATGGCATCACCGACTTCCTCCGTGCCTACAACATTCTGAAATACGGCAGCGAAGACGACGTGTTATTCGTCGTCCATTCGCGCGAAATGAACAGCAAAACGAGCAACCAGTTTTTTGTTATCGTAAAAAGTTCGGAAAAACAAATGTACAACACCCTGACGGTCACAGCCACACCGCTTACCTACCGCAATGGAAAAGCCACGGAGGGAAAGCCCGTAAAAGTAAAAGTGTTTCAGAATCATGTCGATGTGGTGAGTGAAGGGATTTCTGGTCTCATCCACATCATCACCCTCCCGAAACTGCCGAAAAACAAGCCCTACCAGCTCTACCGCGTCGATTTCGTCATTGACGGCAAGACGGTGAGCCGGATTGTGGGGTTGGAGCAGCCGGTACTTCCTTGAAGGGACAAATTCCGCCGTGAAGGAACATATTTGGTGTTGTGAGGGATTATTTATATCTAAATAGATTGTATTTTTGCCACCGAAAAATCGTTTCTATCAAAAAA
>Ga0247608_10002788_pt1 | contig 21178 bp, 17 predicted proteins | sample 176DNAGHGlowgp2_FD_193490 | JGI IMG/M metagenome (GOLD analysis project Ga0247608, IMG submission 193490) | Sheep rumen microbial communities from Palmerston North, Manawatu-Wanganui, New Zealand - 1766 DNA GHGlow gp2 | ecosystem: Host-associated > Mammals > Digestive system > Stomach > Rumen ...
GTCTTTTCACGAGAATCCTTGTAGGTGGTGCCGAAGCACATAACCACCATTGCGTCTTTGTCAGGCAGATTCTGCATGGCTGCATTATTATAAACGCGTACGCCAATTTCGGCAGCCTGCTTTAATGCAGGAGTCGGAGCTTTTACTTCTTCATTCAGGCTGTATGCAGCGTATCCGGGGATAGCAAATGCCATGCAGCTAACGGACAGTGCCAGAGCGGTCAAAATTTTTCCGGCTTTTTTCATGATGTATTACCTCTTTCATTAATTAATTATTGCCAGACCGTAAAATCGCAGCCAGGCAACTGCAATTTTGTAACCTGACGACAAAAAGATTATATACCTTATCATGTAAAAAAGCAAGACTAATAGTAAAAGTTATTAATAAAAATTATTTTTCGTGCTCGGCAACCATCTTTTTTATGCCGGCAAAAGTAATGGGGCTGATGATATGTTCGATCCGACAGGCATCTTTTTCGGCGATGTCGTGCGGTACTTTAAGGATTTCAGAAAGGAAAGCCGTCAGTGTCTTATGCCTGTCCAGTACGGACGCCGCTTTTTTTAATCCGTTTTCGGTCAGCACGATACGGCCGTCCGGCTGCATAATAATATAGCCGGACTTTTTAAGGATGCTCATTGCACGGGAAACGCTGGGTTTGGAAAAATTCATTTCCGCTGCAATATCAATTGAACGGACATTGCCGTTCCGTTGTTGCAGGATAAGAATAGTTTCCAGATAATTTTCGCCGGATTCCAAAAGTGCCATAATGGTCTCCTTCCTTTTACATTGGAATTTTTTAATATTGGTATAACTTATTTTAGCATTAGAACCTTTTTCTCGCAACTGTTGCCGAAGGGAACATAATAAGCGGAATGGATCATATCATGATATAATATAAATGGCATAACATAGGTTATAGTAAACAACGATAAGAAATCTTTTACAAACCTTTTACATGAATTTGAAGAAAAAATTTTATCTTAATTGTATTATCGTGTTAAGTTATTTTATTGCAAAAAAGCAGGGGAAAGAACAGAGGTTGCGTATGCTGTCATTTATAAAGGAAAAAGAAACGGTATGGCAATATTTGAAAATGGCGGGAAAACCTATTGTCCTGTATGGGACGGGCGACGGCGCGGATAAAATTATGGCGCGGCTTTCTGAAGAAAATATTTCAGCCAGCGGCATTTTTGCCAGTGACGAGTTTGTGCGGGGACAGGAATTTTCCGGCTTCACGGTGCGTAAATACAGCGAGCTGCTGTCAATTAAAACGCCGCTTATCGTTCTGATCTGTTTCGCTTCTGAACTGCCGGAACAGATGAAACGGTTCTATGAACTGGAAAAGATTCATGAGACTTATGCGCCCCATGTGCCTGTTTTTTCCGGAGATGAAACGGTGACGCCGGAATGGTTGGAAAAATACGAAAGCCAGCTGTTGGAAGTTTATAATAAATTGGAGGACGAGACATCGCGACAGGTTTTCGCCTCGGTACTGAATTATAAGATCAGCGGCAAATTGTGTTACCTCCGGGAATGTACGACATACAGGCAGGACGATCTGAAAAACTTATTTGCGTTTGGCCCTGCAGAAACTTATGCTGATCTCGGGGCGTTCAACGGGGACACCATAAAAGAATTTCTGCAGCTGACAAATCGTAATTTTAATAAAATTTATGCGGTAGAACCGGACGCAAAAAATTTTAAAAAACTAAAAGAATTTGTTTTGCGCAATGAAATTTCCCGTACCACCTGTATTCAGGCGGGCATATGGAATCGGTGCGGCGCATTGGAACTTGCGGGAAACGGCGGGCGTCAGTCAACTTTTTGTTATAAAAAAGAAGATGAATCTGTATCATCATTGCCGGAAGAAAGAAAAAGCATTTTAGCATCAGGCAAGCATGCCGAGGGGAAAAGAAAGAAGATTAAAGTGCAGACCGTTCCGGTTATAACGATTGATCATATGCTGGGAAATGACCGGGCTGATTATATGAAGTTTGATGTAGAAGGTATGGAACAGGAAGGGCTTCAGGGCGCAAAAGATCATCTGCGGCCTGACTGTAACGGGATATTGCCCAAATTATTGGTTGCCGCCTATCATCATGATACGGATATTTTTGTATTGCCGTTATTGTTATGGGATTTGCAACCGCGCTACAAAATTTACATGAGGAAGCATCCGTATGTACCGGCGTGGGAGATCAATATTTTTGCAAAATAAACCGGGACATAAATTAGCCCGCATGGACTAAATTGAAAAAATGTACATAGGGGGTGGAGAAACAGCGTAATTTTTGTAAATGATTACGAATTTAACGGGAAAACAAGCAAAAAAATGTGACAATGTAAGCAGGAAAAAAGAAAATGATATCGAAAAAGAAAAGTAGTGTAAGTATGCATATCATGTTTTAATTGAAGAACACATGGAAAAAGAAAAACATTAAGGAGGCGTGAAACGTATGACGAATAGTAAAAAGTGGATGAACGCGGCGGTTGCCATGAGTTTGACTGCCATGCTGGCGGCCGGTTGCGGCGGCGGAGAAAAAAAGGCGGCGCCTGCAGCTGATGCAAAAGGCCCCAAGGGCGAAGTAATGGTTTACACTTCTATTTATCCCGATATTATTGATAAAATGTGCAAACCGAATGTTGCCAAAGCGTTTCCTAATCTGAATGTAACCTGGTTCCAGGGTGGTACCGAGAAGGTAAAGACAAAGATCGCCGGTGAAGTGAAAGCCCAGAAGATTGGCGCCGACGTATTGATGGTTGCCGATCCCTCCTATTATCTGGCGTTGAAGAAAGATAAGCTGTTGCTGGATTATGTATCTCCCAACCAGAAGGATGTGGTGACCGATAAAGATAAAGCGGGCGCCTGGACTTCTGTTCGTATCAGTAATATGATCATTGCCTACAATAAAGATAAAATGAAAGAGGCGGATGCGCCCAAGAGCTGGAAGGATCTGACCGATCCGAAGTGGAAGGGCAAGATCGCAATGCCCAATCCGATGTTGTCCGGCACCGCGTATGTTGCGGTAGGAGCATTGGCGGATAAATACGGATGGGAATATTTTGACAAGCTGAAAGCAAATGGCATCCGTATTGAAGAAGGAAACTCCGCAATCCAGAATAAATTGCTGACCGGCGAATACGCGGCGGCTATGATTTTGGAAGAGAATATCCTGAAGCTGGCGGATCTGAAAAAAGAACCGCTGAAAGTGATCTATCCTGCCGACGGTATCATCTGCGTACCGTCTCCGATTGCTATTTTTAACACGACAAAGAATCAGGAGGGCGCCAAAGCGCTGGTTGACTGGTGGCTTTCCAAAGAAGGACAGGAAGCTGTTGTAAAAGGTTGGATGCATTCTGTTCGCGGGGATGTGAAACCGCCAGTTGGAGCGCCGGAATTGAAAACGCTGCTGCCTAACGCTGTGAAAGTTGACTGGGAAAAACTGGCTACGCAGGACGCCCAGATCAAAGAGGCATTCCGCAGCCGTGTTATGGAAAAATGACCGGTTTGTTAAGGATGGTAACTGCAGGATATAAGTTGGTTTTGCGATAATTTAATGAATGATTAACAAGGGAGATGGAGTTTGTTATGAAGAAAAAACTGATGAGTGCTGCTGCAATGATGGCGATGGCTGCTGTAATGGCTGCTGGCTGCGGCGGAGGCGGCGATAAGAAAGCTGCTGCGCCGGCCGGCGATGCGAAAAAAGGTCCTTCCGGCCAGGTAATGGTTTACACTTCCATTTACCCGGATATCATTGACAAGCTCTGCAAACCGAACGTTGCCAAAGCGCTGCCGGATGTAAAGGTTACCTGGTTCCAGGGCGGCACGGAAAAGGTTAAAACTAAGATTGCCGGTGAAATAAAAGCGAAAAAAATCGGCGCTGACGTATTGATGGTTGCCGATCCTTCGTACTATCTGGCGCTGAAGAAGCAAAACCTGCTGATGAACTATAAATCCAAGGAACTGGAGAAAGTAGTTCTGGAAAGCGATAAAGACGGCGCGTGGCAGCCTGTCCGTGTTAACAATATGATCATCGCCTACAACAAGGATAAGATTGCAAAAGAAGATATTCCGACAAGTTGGGCCGATCTGACGCTGCCGAAATATAAAGGAAAGATCGCCATGCCTAACCCGATGCTGTCCGGAACGGCATATGTAATGGTCGGCGCCATAGCCGGCGATTCGAGATTTGGGTGGGATTATTTTAAGAAGCTGAAAGATAACGGCCTGCGTATTGAAGAAGGCAACTCTGCTATCCAGAACAAGTTGCTGACCGGTGAATATATGGCCGCTGTCATTTTGGAAGAAAATATTCTGAAACTGCAGGAAACCAAAAAAGAGCCTCTGGCAGTATGCTATCCGAAAGAAGGCTGCATCATCATCAATTCTCCTATCGGAATCTTCAAAGACACCAAGAATCCGGAAGCGGCCAAAGCCCTGGTTGACTGGTGGCTGACTCCCGACGGACAAAAAGCTGTTACTGCCGGCTGGATGCATTCTGTTCGCGGCGACGTAGAACCGCCTCACGGCGCGACGCATAAACTGGCTGACCTGAACAAGAATGCCATTAAGATCGATTGGGAGAAACTGGCTAATGACGAATCCCAGATTAAAGAAAAGTTCCGCACGATTGTAATGGAATAATGGTTCTGAAAACAGATGCGGATAAATTTAATTGCTGGAGCTGTCTTATGGCGGCTTCAGCAATCTTCTCTGAAAAAAGAGAGTTTGAAACGGGCAGTATAGGGACTGTTTCTACGGCCCCTGTTTTGCTATGGGTAACTCTCGCCTGCTGACCCGTGGAAAGGAGTCAAAGTGAAAAAATCTTTGCCCCGCCTCGATAGTAAATTTATTGTAATTGCTATCTCTGTGCTGCTATTGTTGTATTTTATTGTATTCCCGCTTCTGATACTGATTTACGACAGCTTGTTTGTAAATGGCGTATTTGATATCAGTAATTATAAGGAAGTTTACGGAAAGAAAGTAAACTGGAAAGCGCTGACAAACACGGTGCAGCTGTCGCTGATCGTTATGGTTGCCAGCGTGATCATTACATTTCCTATGGCGTGGCTGGTTGGACGAACAAACCTGCCGGGCAAAAAAATATTTCGTACAATCCTGGTTGCCAGCTATATGATTCCGCCATATGTGGGCGCCATCGCCTGGGTTCAGTTGCTGAATCCCAGCGTAGGATATCTGAATGATTTTATAAAATTTATTTTTGGATTGCAAAAAGCGCCTTTTGATATATACACAATGGGCGGACTGGCCTGGGTGCTGACGTTGTTTTATTCACCGTTTGCTTTCATAACTATTTCCCGGGCAATGGAAAAAATGGATCCGACATTGGAAGAAGCGGCGCGCATATCCGGTTCTTCCCCGCTGAAAACATTGTGGGATGTTACTCTCCCTCTGATGATGCCATCCATTGTTGCCGGAGGGTTGCTGGTATTTATTGCGGCGGCTTCCTGTTTCGGTATTCCGGCTATTGTAGGTATGCCTGGAAACATTGAAGTGATGACGACGCGTATCGTAACTTTTGTTTACATGGGCGATGCCAAAGGTATCCGAGATGCAACCGCCCTCGCGGTTTCCATGATGGTCATCGCGAATGGCTTGCTGTTCTTTATGAGCTGGTTGTTAAGCCATAAAGACTATACCACTATCAGCGGTAAAAGCACCCGCCCCAATATAGTTGAACTTGGAAAATGGAAATGGCCTGCTTTTGCATTGGTTGCGGGGTATGCATTCATTGCGGTTATTCTGCCGCTGACATCCATTGTTGTAACTTCTTTCCTGGTAAGTATGTCTAAAGGCCTGGCGCTGGACAATTTCGGTATTGATGCCTGGATTCCTGTCATCACCAGTTCGCAATACCTGGAAAGTATCTGGCGTTCTGTCGGGTATGGAATTATTGCTGCCTGCATCGGTACAATTTTGTCGCTGTTTGTGGCGTATCTTTCTGTTAAAACAAAAATTACAGGACGAAGCCTGCCTGACCTGCTGGTTGTGTTAGGCGGAGCGACGCCGTCCATCGTTATTGCTTTGGCCCTTATTATCGCGTTTTCCGGCAATTATGGGTTAAACCTTTATTCCACGATGTGGATCCTGATCGTATCGTATCTGGTCAAATATATGACCATGAGCGTCCGTACGATTGCAGCATCTTTAAGCCAGGTGCACATCAGTCTGGAAGAAGCGGCGCTGAATTCCGGCGCAAGCTGGATCCGTACTTGTAAAGATATCATCATGCCGTTGGTGGCGCCTTCTATAGTAGCAGGTTGGTTCCTGATCTTCATGCCAAGCTTTTATGAACTGACTATGTCAAATTTGTTATATGGCGCAGATACAAAATCTATCGGGGTATTGCTGTATGAATTGCAGACCTATGCAGATACACAGAACGCATCAGTTCTTTCTGTCATTATTCTGTTGATTGTTTTAATCGGCAATGTGATTTTGAACAAGGTGACTAAAGGCAAGGTAAGTATTTAAGCTGCAGGAAAATATCCTGATAATTATGATATGTTTTTTTAATACATGTAAGATGGAAGGATGGTCAGCGTGGCAGAATTAAAGCTTAGTCATATCTATAAAAAATTTGGAAAAGTCGTAGCGGTAGGAGACTTCAATATTGATGTGGCAGACGGAGAATTCATTTCTTTCCTGGGACCTTCAGGATGCGGAAAGACTACTACATTACGAATGATTGCCGGGTTCGACAAGCCGACAGAAGGTATAATTACCATCGGGGATCGTGAAGTTTCCAACGCGGACAAAGGGTTTTTCCTTGCTCCGGAAAAACGCGGAATCGGTATGGTTTTTCAAAGTTATGCCGTATGGCCGCATATGAATGTGGTGGATAATGTAGGATATCCGCTGAAGATACAAAATGTTCCCAAAGAAGAACGGCTGAAGCGGGTTATGAACATGTTGGAACTGGTGCATCTGAAGGAATACGCAGAACGGTTTCCCAATCAATTATCCGGCGGACAACAGCAGCGTGTGGCGCTGGCGCGCGCGCTGGTGGCGCAGCCCGGCCTGCTGTTGCTGGATGAACCGCTGTCAAATCTGGATGCAAAACTGCGGGAAAGTATGCGGTTCGAAATTTCCGCCATTCAAAAAGAGCTGGGAATTACCGTTATTTATGTAACCCATGACCAGAGCGAAGCTATGACCATGTCTGATCGGATCGTAGTCATGAGCATGGGTAAAGTGCAACAGATCGGAAAACCTTACGATATATATACGAACCCCGCCAATCAGATGGTGGCAGATTTTATTGGCCTTGTAAACTTCATTCCGGCGATTGCAAAAGGCGACAGGATCTTTATGCAGGGGAGTGAAAACATTTCTTTCCCGAATCCTAAACAGATAGCAGGTAATGCGGTTCTTGCGGTTCGGCCGGAAAATATTACGATTTCCAAGACCGGAGGTATGGTGGAAGGCGTAATGCATCATCGTTTCTATATGGGCGATAGCGTGGATTACCGGATTAAAGTAAAAGAACAGTTTATCCGTGTAATTCAGAAAGGTTCGGATTATACTGCCTATCATAATGGAGACAAGGTGTTCCTGGATTTTGAAAATGTGATGTCATTTGAAAACGAAGGATAACAGAATTGTAGTATAGCAGAGCGGTAATGAAAGAAATGATACCGCTCTGTTTTTTTATGTTATAATATAACGACATTAAACAATGATGATTGATGATGAGGAAAGAATGATGAAAATCATAATTAAATGCGTCTGCCTCGTTTTGGCGTTACTCTGTCTGGCCGGCTGCAACGGACAGAAGTCAAATTCCGCGGGTGCAGGGATAGTCCGGATTTGCAGCAGCATGAACCGAAATCTTTCCGATGCGCTGGTCAATGACTTTGCCAATAAAACCGGAATTGTAGTAGAATTTGATCCGCTGGTGGCGACATCGCTGCAACAGCGGCTGGAACTGTTGGGCAACAGCAAAGTGGATGTATGGATGGGCGGAGCTGCTGAAGAATATTATATGGCGGCAGAACGTAATATGCTTGTTCCGTATCTGCCAAAAGGGGCTTCCAATATTCCGCCGCAGTACATGGACCGGGACGGAAGATGGGTTCCTTTAACCATTGATTACATGGCGCTGTTAAGCAATAAAAATAATATGCGTAAGCTTGGCATTGAGCCGCCGTCCACATGGAACGAACTGTTACAGCCTGTGCTGCATAATGAAATTGTCATGGCAGAACCGGAAACCGGTGGACCGCCTTACGGGATGATCACTTCCTTATGGCAGTTGCGCGGGCAGGATGAGGCGCTGAAATTTGCAGGAGGATTGCGCACACAGCAGATACTGTATCTTCCGACTGAGGCAAAAGCCGGATATGAAGTGTATCTGGGCAGAAAATCGGTGGCGGTACTTTCTTTGCATCATGCCCTGGCGCTGGAAAAGGAGCATCGTTTTTTATATGCGTCGCCGCTTCGGGATGGAAACAAAAATATGATTACGGCAGCTGCGATTTTAAAAAACGGCGAAAACAGGAAACCGGCAGAACGGTTTATGGAGTATCTGTTTTCCAAAGAAGCATTGCAGATTATGCGTGAGTACCGGATGGATCCGCTGGCTGATGCGCCGGACGGCAAAAGAAAAAGTTCAGCGATCGGTCCGATACCAAATGACGACCTGGGATGGATGGCCGGAAAAAAACAAGAATTGATTAAACAATGGCTGAACGCGAAGTAAGATGATAACCGGGCGCAAAATTAATCAGCGCTTTCTTAAATCATAAAATAAATTGCAGTTCTTTATGGAAAGGATTTCGGAATGAAAGAAAATAATTTACTGCGCTTAAAAAATATAAAATGTTTTTTATTTGATATGGATGGAACAATTAATCTGGGAATGGAACTGATACCCGGCATGGAGGGTTTCTTTGATAAACTGAAAGAAGCCGGACGGAAATACTATCTGGTAACGAACAATTCTTCAAAAGATCATGGGCATTACGTCAGAAAAATGAGCGCTATGGGGGTGCCGGTCACAGAGAACGAAGTGTTGATTTCTTCGGATGCGTTGGTAGCCACACTCAAGCATACTAAGCCGCAAGCACGGTTGTTTGTTCTTGGGACGCCCGAATTAAAAACGGTCATAAAGCGAGGCGGATTTACACTGACATCCCGTTTGGAAGAAGAAACGGATTATGTTGTGGTTGGATTTGACCAGACACTGACTTATGAGACGCTGACAATTGCCTGCCGCTTGATTGACAGGGGCGTTCCTTATATCGCGACCCATCCGGATGTGCGCTGCCCGATTGAGGGCGGTGAATATATTCCGGACACAGGGGCTTTCCTTTCCTGTATCAAAACAGCTACAGGAAAAGATCCGGAATATATTACAGGAAAACCGTACCGTTATATGGTAGATGCAGTCATGGATCGGACCGGTCTGAAAAAAGAAGAGATCGCCATGGTTGGCGACCGGCTGATGACGGATATACGGTTTGGTACAGATAACGGGATCCTTTCCGTTTTGGTTTTAACCGGGGAGGCGACCTTGGAGGATGTTGAAAAGGGAACTGTGAAACCGGATATTATCCTGCCTCATGCCAGGGAAATACTAAAGTATTTATAAACGAAAGGATGTGATCCCGTTACAGAATCACATCCTTTAATTTTTTATTGCTTTCGTTTATGCCAATTTCCTTTTGGATCTTAAAATTGTAATCATGTTTATTACATTAAAAAGCGAAATGGAATTTCAGCCGTAATTAACGACAGCAAAGGCACGTCTTCCTTCCGCACCTGGGCAATAACATTGCTGCGGGGATCAAAGGGCTGCGGCGCCATCAGGATTTGCAATTCCCCTTTATAACGGCCATAATTGTCATTATCAAGCAGGATGGTTCCCGTGGGAAGAAGGGAAGATCTTTTTCCGTTTGCCAGCAGTTGCGGACCGGCAAATACGGCTGCATATTCTTTTGGCATCTCAACTATCAGTTTATTTTCGTTTCGTTCCGGAAGGATTGCAAGATCTTTGGCAATTGCTCTGCTTTCATTGGCGCGGATTACATCTGCGGCAGGGTCGGGGCGGTTGGTAAAAGTTCCGCTTAACAAAGGTTTTACATAAGGGGCGGAAGAGAGTACATGTATATGCAGGGGCAGCGGTTTATCCGGCTGCCATTCTTTTTTGGGGGGCAAGGCTTTTCGTGAATAACGGGCGTCTGCTTTTGCAAGTGTTGACGGGTCAGCCAGTGCCTCCAGTTCTTTAAGGGACGGATTGCTGTCTCCGATGATCAGGCTGTCGCAGCCGATGGCAGTCAGAATAGGCGCTGCGTCGCAAGGCGCCGTATTGCGCAAACTTTCCATAGAAGGGAGGCCTGCATAAAGCGGTCCCCGTTTGCCTGTCTGGCTGGCGGCAAAAACGCCTGCGCTGATTTCGTGACGGTGCAGTAAGGCATTTTGCCGCTGGATCGTTTCAGAACTGAGTCCTGTATGGGGGCGGGGATAAAAATTGTGCTGGCCATCTATGCGGGAAAAATCGGCATTTGCTTTAAGTAACGCATGCAGCTGGACAGACCTGGCCGTAGAGGCGTTTAACTGGATGTTCATTTCACGGCTGAAGGCGGCTGCAGTCTCCGGGGGCAGGCCGAAATCTAACCGTGCGGTGGTGATATGCATTTTTTTCAGATTATCCGGCGTAAGTTCGGGAATATCCAACACTTTCAGAGTGAGAGGGGAAATGTCTGCAATTACTTCCATGCCAAGCTGCTCTGCAAATGAAAAAAGATAAATCGCATCGTTCCGTAACGTGGCAGCATTGCTTTCAGGCAGGTGGAGGGACGTAAAGACCCGTTTATAACCTAATGCTGCAGCGTTTTTCAGAAATTGCAACGACTGTTCCCTGTCTGCATCCAGTCCCGGATATATTGAAATTCCTAATTTCACGTTTTTTCCTCCTGTAAAAATGTTTCACGTGAAACTTACATGCTTTTTAAATTCATTAAAGCTGTAAAACTCATGCTGGTATTTCCTCTTCCGGCGGATCGTCAAAGCCGATGAGCCAGGTTGCGGTAAACCCGGCTGCATAAGCGATGAAAACACCGCCTAAATACAGCAAGACGTGATTTGTAGCGGGGGCCAGCGGAAGGCCGGAAATGCCCAACGCATAGGAGCCAATTCCATGCCATGCCTGCCACGCGCCGCCGAACGCGCCGCCGATACAGGCGCCGAGGAACGGTTTCCCCAGCGGCAGGGTGACTCCGTAGATCAACGGTTCTCCGATGCCCATGATGCCGACCGGCAGGGAACTCAGCACCGTTTTCTTTAATTCTCTGTTTTTTGTTTTCAGATACACGGCAAAAGACGCTCCGACCTGTCCGCATCCGGCCATGGCCGCAATGGGGAGCAGGATGGTCATTCCCATGGATGCAAGCATATCTGCATGAATCGGCGTCAGGCCGTGATGTATGCCGGCCATGACTACGGGCAGGAAAATGCCGCCGATGATAAAACCGGTAACGGCGCCGCCGGACTGGATGGAATGAACGGTATAGTAACCCAGAAAATCAGAAAGTAAACCGCCCAACGGCTGAAAAATAAAAATGCTGGTAAGGGATACAATGACGATTGTGATCAGCGGGGTCAGAAACAGACTGAAAGAATCCGGAATGCGTTTGCGCAGACGCGTTTCAATCAACGCGGTTACGGCGCCTGCCAGTAAGGAAGCGAAAATGCCGCCGCGGCCGGGGACGAGCTGCGTACCGAATAATGATAGGTCTGCCAGTCCGGGCGATGTCAGCAATGCAGCCATTGCTCCGCCCAGTGCAGGCGTTCCGCCGAACTCCCGGCAGGCATACAGGCCGATAAAAGCGTTTAGGACGGTAAAGATGGAACCGCCTGCCAGTTTCAGATATTGAAATATAGAACTGCCGCTCAGTTCCGGGCTGATCTTCAGTAACAGGCTGAGCACCCCTGTAAGCAGTCCGCAGCCGATAAAAGCAGGGATCAGCGGGATAAAAATATGCCCGACGCGTTGCAGCAGCCGTTTGAACGCAGACTGGCTGTTGCGTTTTTTGATTGTATCATGCAGTTCTTTTCCGTCTCCGAATTTTAACTGCTTTTGCGGAACATTGCCGGTGGTATCGGAAGCGGGCTCTGCGGCAGAAGGGGAATTTTCGGATGCGATATTTCCCCTGTTTTCTTTTTTCTGAAGCAGGGATTTACATTCTTTTGCAACATTTTCTGCTTTCCCGGGTCCCAGGACGATTTGAAGCTCGTCTCCATTTATGATTATGCCTTTGACCCCAGGAATTTTTTTCAGCTTATCTTTGCAATCACTGTCCGATGAAACGCGCAGTCTGAGCCGTGTCATACAGTTATAAGCTTCGGTTATATTTTCCGGACCGACAGTGTCCAGAATTTTTTTTGCCAATTGTCTGTTATCCATTTATAAACCTCAACGCAATGCATGTTTCAGATTTCCATGATTCTCTTTCAGTTTTTGTACAGCCGTCTCATAATCCATTCCGGACAGATGCATCAGGATGGCGGGCTTTACTTCTCCGTGGGACTGGGATAGCAACGCTTCTGCTGTTTCTGCGTCGCATCCGGACGCTTCCATTAAAATCCGCCGGGCTCTGGCTTCCAATTTTTGATTGGTGCATTGCAGGTCGACCATTAAGTTTCCATATACTTTCCCCATCAGAATCATACTGCCGGTGGACAGCATATTTAAAATCAGTTTCTGTGCTGTGCCTGCTTTCATGCGGGTAGAACCGGTAATTACTTCGGGGCCTGTAACTGCTGTCAGTGAAAGATTGGAAAATTTGGCTGTTTCCGGATTTTCGGTACAAGTTACCGCAATAGTATAAGCACCCAGAGACTGTGCATACTGCAGGGCGCCAATGACGTAAGGCGTGCGTCCGGATGCAGATAATCCAACTACCACATCCAGATTGGTCAGCGTTTTATCCTGCAGGTCGGCGGCTCCTGCGGAAGCGGAATCTTCCGCGCCTTCCTGCGCCCGGAAAATGGCAGGCGTGCCGCCGGCGATGATCCCCTGTATGAGATTCGGATCGGTATTATACGTTGGCGGGCATTCCGCCGCATCCAAAATTCCCAGTCTGCCGGATGTGCCGGAACCGATATAAAACAGTCGGCCTCCATGAGAAAGATGCCCGGCGATGACTGTAATGGCCCGTGCAATTTCGGGAAGGATCTTCTTCACCGCTTTGGGAACCGTCTGGTCTTCTGCGTTGATCAGCTTTGTGATTTCCAGCGCAGATGCTTCGTCAATTGCCGATGTGCCGGGATTTTGCTGTTCTGTTGTTAATTTTGTCAGGTCAATCATAATAATCTGTTTCCTTTTGCTTTTTATTTTTTCATTATATATCAATTACGGCGGGGAAGCAAAAATTTAATTTAAACATTGACCGTAAACTCGGTTTATTGTATGATGATTGTACTTTAGGATATTTTGAGGGGTTATCGCCTGTTTTAGGCGATAATGTGTCAGAAAAAGGAGAAATACAAAACATGAGTGAAAAGGTTCCGTATATTACAAAAGAAAAAGCAGAACAGATTGCCAAAACATTTCCTACGCCTTTTTATCTGTATGATGAGGCCGGCATCCGGAAAACGGCCCGTCTTGTCAATCAGGCTTTCGGCTGGAATAAAGGGTTTAAAGAATATTTTGCGGTGAAAGCAACGCCCAATCCGTATATTTTGCAAATTTTAAAAGAAGAAGGCTGCGGCGCCGACTGCTCTTCCCTGACAGAGCTGCAGCTGAGCCATGCTGTTGGCCTGACCGGGACGGATATTATGTTCAGTTCTAATGAAACGCCGGTGGAAGATATGCAGCTGGCGAAAAAGATGGGCGTTATCATTAACCTGGACGACCTGACCCACGTGGAATTCCTGGAGCAGGTGGCCGGTATTCCGGAAACGATTTGCTGCCGTTATAATCCCGGCGGACATTTCGCAATTGCCAACAGCATTATGGATAATCCCGGCGATTCCAAATACGGGATGACACGGGAACAGATGACGGAAGCTTATAAAAGACTGATGGAAAAGGGCGCAAAGCATTTTGGCATCCATGCGTTTCTGGCTTCCAATACCGTGACGAACGAATATTATCCGGAGCTGGCCAGGCAGTTGTTTTCCCTTGCAGTGGAATTAAAAGAAGAAACAGGCGCTGATATTACGTTTATCAATTTGTCCGGCGGTGTGGGGGTTCCCTATCATCCGGAACAGAAAGAGAACGATATCCTTGCTATTGGCGAAGGGGTGCGGAAAGTTTTTGAAGAGGTCCTGGTTCCTGCCGGTATGGGCAATGTGCGGCTGTTTACAGAGATGGGCCGTTTCATGCTGGCGCCTTACGGCGCGCTGATAACGCGCGCGATCCATGCAAAACATATTTATAAAGAATATATCGGGGTGGACGCCTGTGCGGCAAACCTGATGCGTCCTGCCATGTACGGGTCTTATCACCATATTACTGTGCTTGGCAAAGAGAATGCTTCGGCAGATCAGACCTATGATATTGTAGGCGGCCTGTGTGAAAACAATGATAAATTTGCGATCGACAGGAAGCTGCCGAAAATAGAGAACGGCGATTTGCTGTTCATCCACGATGCAGGCGCTCACGGATTTTCCATGGGCTATAATTATAACGGTAAGCTGCGCAGCGCCGAATTACTGTTGCAGGAAGACGGAGGCGTGAAAATGATCCGTCGGGCGGAAGAGCCAAAAGATTATTTTGCGACCTTTGATTTCAGCGACGATTTTGCGGAACTGAAAACCTATTGAGCAGATTCCATAAAAATAAAAACAGAAGTGCCGCGATAATCGCTGCCATTTTTTCGTATTGACTGCATTCTGCAAGCAAGCTTGCGGCTGCAATCTCTGCATTTCGAAAGTGGCGGGTTCGTTTTGGATTATCGCGGCACTGTTTTATTGTTGTGAGGATATAATATTATTTTCGCAGATCAGATCCTAATGCGCGGACTTCGTCCGCTGTTTCTGTTTTAGTGAGGATGTAAAGAAAATCGCCGGCGCGAAGGATGGTATTTCCTTCCGGTACCAGCTGGTCCGGACCCCGTTTTACATCAACTAAAAGAGTATGGGGCGGCCATGGGATATCTTTTACTTTCCTGTTTTCAATCAGGCTTCCGCTGCTGACGGGCACTTCGATAATATCCCGTTCTTCTTTTACAATGTCGGGATCGGGGGTGTTATGGCTGTGCAGGGTTTTCATCAAAAGTGCTTCGTAAATCGGCTGTCCGCCGCAAAGCTGCGCGACAATGTAAGCGATTGCCGAGGCAATCCCTAAAATCATCAGATGGGAAAAACTTCCGGTCATCTCGCTGATCAGAACTGTCCCGGTGATCGGCGCCCGCACAGAAGCAGAAAAGAAAGCAGCCATAGCGATGATAATAATGTTGGCGGCGTGATTTGCCGCTATCAGATGATAGGCAAGAAGGACATTGGAACAGATGCTGCCTACTAATGCGCCTAACACCAGCATAGGCAGGAAAAAACCGCCGGGAACGCCGGTTCCGTAGCTGATCAGGGTGAAGAGGAATTTTCCGATCAACAATATAAACAACAGATGCAGGGGAAAGGTTTTCAGCGCCAGTTCATTGACAAGGAGATTGCCTCCGCCCAATACCTGGGGCAGTGTAAAACCTAAAATGCCGGCGCAAAGCAAAGAGAATACGATTTTTCGCCAGGAATTTTTGAACAGGGGAAGGTTGTAGAATGTACTGATATTCAACAGCCCCGTATTGAATAAAACGCCGCAAAGTCCGGCCAGTACTGCTGTGGTAACGGCGTACAGCATATGGATATCCTGCGGGAACGGGGGCAGTCCGTAAAAGCTGAAAATAAAATCGCGTCCAAACAGCAGGCGGGAGATAAACGTCGCAGTCATGGCGGCTGCCATGGCAGGCAGCAGTACTACTGCGGAGAAGTTTCGGTGCAGTTCTTCCAGGGAAAAAATAACTCCGGCCAGCGGCGCATTAAATGCAGCAGCCAGTCCGGCGCTGGCTCCGCTTGTGATCAGATACCGCTCTTCCATACGGGTGCGTCCCAAAAGCCGGCTGACGCCCTGGGCAGATACTGCGCCTAACTGGATGGAGGGGCCTTCACGCCCCAACGATAATCCGGCTCCCAGCCCAAGGACCCCGCCGGCCAGCTTTACCCACAATACGCGTAACCAGTTCATCCGCATAAAACCCAGGATGACGCCTTTGACCTGGGGAATACCGGATCCGCCGGCCATGGGTTCGTGTTTTGTGAGCAGATACAGGAGTATGCCGATGACAAGCAGGGCGGCAAACCAGGCTGCAGTATATGTGTCGGGCAGCTGCGCCAGCTGTTCGTACAGATCGACGCGCCATTCTTCTGCTTTAACCAGTAAAAAGCGGAACAGGCTGATGACAAGGCCGGAAAAGATTCCTACTACAATGCCTTCCCAGAATAGTTTAAACTGGAAGTGCTGCCAGTGATTCAGCGACTGATAGGTATGACGGATCTGTTTAGACGGAGACAGGCCGTTTTGTATTTTATTGGTTTTGTGAGAAAACATATTTTTTTGCATAACAATATTTCCTGAACGATTCAACAGGATGAAGAACCATTGAACAACTGCTTCATGCCATACTACATTTAATCCGTGTCTTTTTAATCCGTAGTTCTTTATAAAGCAGCTTCATTATAGCATTAATATCGTTTATTGAAAAATAAAAACCGGACAGGCCGTTATTTTTTTCGTAATGAAATCGGTGGTTGACTTACAGGACCGTTTTACAATCTGAAGCAGAAACTGCCCCGCAGCTTCCTTTCCTGTAAATTTTACAGGATCGGCTGCCGCAGGGCAGTTGTTTAAAAGGTTGTGTCGGCCCCGTTTTGGTTAATGAGCTACCGAAGGTTTGCCGGAGATATTTTTATTGTCCTGCAGTTCTTCGTCGAACCGGGGATTCAGATAGTTTACATACAGCCAGGCCAGGATGCTGCCGGAAATATTATGCCAGCTGCTGAAGATAGCGCCGGGTACTGTGGCGGCAGTTAAAGCGGGGAAATGGGTCTTTGCCAGTCCGGCGGCCAGTCCGGAATTCTGCATGCCGACTTCAATGGAAAGGGCTACGCATTTTTTCCAGCTCATGCCGCTGATGCGACCGATGGCAAATCCTAACGCACTGCCCAACAGGTTATGCAGCGCCACAACTGCCATGATCGTTGCGGAAGAGGCCAGGATCGCGTCCCGGCTCGCGCCTGCAAGACCTGCAATCAGCAGGGAGATGCAGAGGCAGGACAGGGCGGGCAGGTAGGCTTTTGCTTTTTCGCACCAGTCGGGGAAATAATGGCGCAGCGCTACGCCCACGCCGATGGGGATGATAACGATCTGCACGATGCTCCAGAACATGGCTACCGGGCTGAACGCAATACGCTGACCGATGATCAGGTAAGTGAGGAGCGGGGTCATGATGGGAGACAGCAGAGTGGATACGGTAGTCATGGTAACGGAAAGGGCCAGGTCGCCCTTGCTGATGAAGGTGATAACGTTGGAGGCGGTGCCGCCGGGGCAAGTCCCGACTAATACTACGCCAACCGTAAGAGCAGGATCCAGGCTGAATGCGCGGGACAGCGCATAAGCCAGAAACGGCATGATGGCGTACTGGGCTACCGCGCCGAGCAATACGTCCCGTGGCCGTTGCAGGATCAGTTTAAAATCTTTCAGCTCCATGGTGGTTCCCATGCCAAACATGATGATGCCCAGCATCATGCTCAGCAGGGAGAAGCCAGCCAGCTTGCCCAGCACCCAGGTGAAGGCGGGCGGACAGGTCATGCCTCCGATGAAGAACAGGATGATTACCAGTCCAAAATACTTTCCGATCAGTTCGCAAAATTTTTTCATGTTTTTCCTCCTTTGCAGGATCCCGGGAAACACTGTCGCATCCGCACGCATTGCATGACGGTTGCGCAGCAGATCCCCGGTTTTGCCGGAGAGCCGTATAAAAAAGCACATCCGGACGGATGCGCAAATTTTTATACTTGTTGCGTCTCGTCCCGGTCAATTCAGATCCAAGCGATGTATGACAGTTTTCAGAACCTTCAGCGCAGAAGTGCCGGTAAAACTCCGCAGGGAGCGGATGCCTTCCGTTCCGGCTCTGGTTCAAAGAGATAGTAGCAGAAAAGCCTGCAGAATGCAAGAACATTTTTTCCATGCGACAATAATTCCTTCGAAGGTTTTTTAAAACTTTTAAACTGTAACAGAAGTATGACTTTTTTAAGTCAGCGTTCCCTTAAGCCTTTTGCCGCCCGGGCGTCATGGAAATGCTTCCTGAAATTTTTCCGTTTATGATATAATAAACGTAACATTTAATAAAAAAATTTGCTTCGGGAAAGGCGGAAGCATATAAAGATGAAGCTGACAATCAGAAAAGATATCCGGACGGAGCAAATCATTTCCAAAAGCCGGTTTATCTGTTCGTTGAAAAAAGTAAAAACGGAAGAGGAAGCGCAGGAGTTTATTAAAGCCGTAAAGAAAGAATTCTGGGATGCAACGCACAATTGCAGCGCCTATGTGATTGATGAACAGCACCAGCGTTCCAGCGATGACGGGGAACCTTCCGGGACGGCAGGCATTCCCATGTTAGGCGTACTGCGTAAGCAGGAGCTCCAGCAGGTGGTTGCCGTAGTTTCCCGGTATTTTGGCGGAATAAAACTGGGAGCCGGAGGCTTGGTGCGGGCTTATGCAGGCAGTGTATCACAGGCCATTGAGGAAGCAGGGACAGCGCAAAAAGTAAAAATGGGACTTTATGTGTTTTCCTGCGATCCGGGAGAAGCCGGAAAAATTTTAAACCTGTTGTATCAGCAGACGCTGTTTTCACTGGCGGACACCGATTACGGAACCCGGGTGAACTTTACGCTGCGTATGCCGGAAGAAAAAAGAACGCAGGCGGAAGCGTGGCTGACAGATGCGCTGCAGAAACAGATAGAACTGACAGAAGCAGGACATGAGTTTGAAGAAGTACCGATTGAAAAAGAGCACTAGACAGGGAGATACATGATGCGCGCCGATATGCATATTCATACGACGGCGTCGGACGGAACCTGGGATCCGGCGCAGGTAGTCACGGCTGTTTGTAACGCAGGAATTGAATTTTTTGCCATATCCGACCATGACAGCGTGGCGAATGTGGAAGAAACCAGACGTCTGGCAGATGCAGCAGGGCTTCGGTTTGTTTCCGGAGTAGAACTGAATTCAACTAAAGACGGGCATAATTATCATATTTTAGGATATGGTATTGATACTAACAACAGGCAGTTGCTGGAACTTTGCAGACACAATCAGAAACTGCTGGAGCAAAAAGATGATGACAGCGTACAGAATCTGATTGACAGGGGCTGGCCTCTTTCAATGGAAGAATTTGCGCAGTATTCGTACGACCCTCACAGGGGCGGATGGAAAGCGCTGGCTTATTTGCAGGATAAAAATCTTTGCGGCGATGTGAACGATTTTTTCCGACGTATTTTTACAGCGGAAAACAATTTGGGTTTTCCGGATTTTCCCTCTATAGGGGAAGTTGTAAAAGTGATCCACGATGCGGGAGGAATTGCAATCTGCGCTCATTTGGCCAGTGATTTCCACGGCGCCGGGATGCAGGAATATCTTCCCCGGCTTGTGGATGAAAACCTGGATGGATTTGAGTGTTACCATTCCGGACACAGTGTGGAGAACAGCCGCCTGCTGGCTCACTTCTGCCGAAGGCATAAATTGTATATTTCGGGCGGCAGCGACTGTCATGGAAGCTTCGTTCCGACACGTCATTTGGGGGTTCCGAAGATAAGTACGGAAATGTTGTATCTTCCGTGGTTACAATAATAAATGAATCAATTACGGTTTCTTAAATAAATATTATGTTTTACAACGTTTAATATAAAGAAAAGCGGATATTTTTCCGGCGGCCATTGGGGAAAGCCTGAAGAATATCCGTTGTTTTTGTAATCTGTGAAGTGTTTCGCATGCAAGCATGGCTTGCGGTTCTCTGCTTACGCTGCACCTTTGAGCCATTTCCCTGTCATTCGCAAAACGCCCTTGGCAATTGTACAAACTCATTTAATCAGCAGTCCTTAATGTGAAAAATTTTTCCAGCCTTTGGAAAAATAGAAAAGCAAAACGGCATAATATGTAAAAGCGCCGGCAGTAGTGCGCGAAGCCATCCAGGAAGGAAAGACAAGGAACGCAAGCGCGATAAAAAGAATGCTGTATGCGATTTTAAAAACAGATGACGGAGAGAAATCTTTTTCGGCAAAGGCGTTGCGGAGATTCATTACAGAAAATAAACTGTTGCGTGAAGCAAAGATACCAAAAAAGAATCCGCTGACAATAAATAATGCGGTGTTGACGATCTGGCTGAAAGACAGTCCGTTTAATCCTGATTCCATATACAGCCTCCATAACCGGGCGCAGGCCTGCGAAAGGATTGCGTGCGCACAGGCGATTTATGAGCGAATCCAGCGCTTCCTTAATTATAGCGGTTGCGGCTGCAGATAACAAGGGCAATCCTGCCATGGGGAAAGCGTTTCCTTAAAAAACAAAAGCGAAACTTCATATTAATGTTACATTTTTATGATACAATAAAACTCAACAGATTCATTATTGCGAAAATGAACCGGATGTGAACCGTTTACGCAATATTTGAATCATAAAAAACGAAGTTCATCCTGAAGGGAAGGTATATAATATGGAAACTGCGTTACAGGGAATTAAGGTTATAGATTTTTCCCAATGGCTGCCCGGGCAGTATTGCGGAATGGTACTGGCGGATTTTGGCGCGGACGTCATCAAGGTGGAAGGTGTAAAAGGGGATCCTAATCGTGCGTTTGCGCCGCAGCTTGCTCCCGGTATGAGCAGCTGGAACCTGGCGCTGAACCGGAATAAAAAAGGGGTTACGGTGAATGTAAAAACAGAAGCGGGACAGGCAATCCTGAAAAAAATGCTGCAGGAAGCAGACGTTTTTATTGAAGGGTTCCGGCCCGGTTACCTGCGGTCAAAAGGACTGGGATATGAAGAGATGCATGCGCTGAATCCCCGCCTGGTGTATTGTTCCATCACCGGATTTGGGCAGGAGAGTAAATTCAGGAACCAGCCTGCCCACGATTTGAACATTATCGGTTTATCCGGCATGA
>Ga0247608_10002790_pt1 | contig 21169 bp, 17 predicted proteins | sample 176DNAGHGlowgp2_FD_193490 | JGI IMG/M metagenome (GOLD analysis project Ga0247608, IMG submission 193490) | Sheep rumen microbial communities from Palmerston North, Manawatu-Wanganui, New Zealand - 1766 DNA GHGlow gp2 | ecosystem: Host-associated > Mammals > Digestive system > Stomach > Rumen ...
TGTCGAAGAGTGTAAAATCAGCCGCAAGAGTAACGGCTTAACTACAGCCCGTAGGGCGAGTGAAGCGATAACTTCTTAACTTCTTAACTACAAGGATGTTGAGCAAATGCGAAACTTGAATTCTTAATTCTTAATTATTCGACTTTGCTCATCGGTACGTCATAATGCACAATGCATAATTGGGCTGGCGCGAATCTGTGTTTTAGACGGTGCTCATCACATGTTTTATCAAGTGTTATCAATCGTCTGACAGCTGTGTGACAATTGTCTAACAGTTGTGTGACGATTGTGCAACAGCTGTGAGACAATTAGCAGACAGCTGTGAGACAATTAGCAGACAGCTGTGTGACGATCAGCAGACGGCAGTGTGTCAATCAGCAGACGGCAGTGTGTTAAGTTGTGAATATAGGTCGAATAAATATTAGGAAAGGGCTCACAGGTTGCTCATCCATAAGCGAACAAGTCCATAGAGTGCATATTTCTGTTTCCAAAACAACTTTTTCTCACATTTTTGTTACCCTTCCAATTCTTTTCACTAACTTTGCCACCGCAAACAACAAATCAATTTCAATAATAACCATTTAATCAACATATAGCCTATGACATAACAGCGAATAAAGGGGAGACCGTCGCACAAGATTGCGGCACTCCCAAGGGACAAAAGCAAACAACCAACAAGCTCTATTTTATAATCAAAACGGAGAAGCGCGCTGAAGTCCCGTTCGTAGTCTTAATAACTTGAGCTTTCTGCTCTTGTTCTCTCTCGTCAAATACCGCCAATATTAGCAACAGAGAGCAAGCAGTTCAGAAGGTTCACGTCCGCAGGGGCGTGAACTGTTCTTGCTTGTTTTGTTGCAAGGTCACTTGGCGGTAACCTGATGAGAGAATAAGCACTGAATGGTCTCACGCCTTTTTCGTTTCTTAAACAAAAGAAACGTATGAAAACAAAACAAATACTCAAGATTGGTAGCCTTGGGATAATTATGACTATCTGTTGTAGCCTATCATTATCAGCTGATGATGATTATACAGATAAGATTTATTATGAGTACGAATATACAGAATCGGTCACAATAAAATGTGGTGAGAAAATTACCTTGGATCCCACACAATTAGATGGAGAGGCGGGTACTTATTTTCGATGGTACCGTAACCATCCATCCAGTGAAAAAGGACATTCTTATTGTGGTGCTGGAATAAAAGATAAATTGGAAGTAACCAAAGAATACGAAATACTAACACCTGCAGGAAATGGTGATTATGTAGATTGTTATAAATGTGATGTAATCGGCCTTACTCCTGGCACCTATACATTCCCATTAGTATGGTTCACAGAATCCAAATGGTACAATTTCTCTGGAACGACCACCGGGTATGTGTATGTTCGTTGCAATTATCGGATAACTGTTCAAGCAACAGACAATCCAAAACTCCAGCTTTCGGTCAGTGATACTTGTTATAGGGTAGTGAAAGGAACAAACATTAGAATCACATCTAATAATCCAGATGCATCCATCTATTATTCTCCGAACAAGAATGGAAGTTTTTGGTCTGGTACTTATCCAAATACAGGTATAACACTTAATGAGATTGGCACAAAAAACATTAGTGCTCGTGCTATAAAATTAGATTATCCCGCCAGTGACTTATATGATCATTATTATAAAGTTATAGAGCCAGGTGATTTTCATGAAATGCTACCAAATGGGGCTGATGTCCACTTTAATATCATTAGTGAACAAGATAAGACGTGCAAGATTTATTTTGTACCCGATACTCTTCACGGTGAATTTACAATTCCATCAAAAGTGAATGGATATACAATCACTGGTATAGGTAGTGAAGCTTTCTACAATTGCAAAATTACATCAATCAATATACCTGAGAGCATCTCTTCTCTTGAAAGTACGGCCTTTGGGAGCTGTGATAATTTAACATCAGTAAATATACCTCAGAGTATCACAAAGATACCAAATCTCTTATTTGTCGGTTGTAACAATCTAACAGAATTTGTTATTCCTGAAGGTACAACTGAAATTGGAACAGCGGCTTTTAAGCTATGCACAAATTTAAGATCAATTACAATTCCCCAAACAGTAACTACTATAAAGGACTTGGCTTTCGTGGGTTGCCCCAATATACAATCGGTTATATCTTATATAGAAGAACCCTCAAAATTGGAACCCAATGTATTCTCTACGGAGAACGTTAAATATAGTGATAATAGATATCATGATTGGCCTTCGGCTACTTTATATGTACCCAAAGGATGCAAAGAGAAGTATTCCACAACAGGAGGATGGATGTTGTTTAAGGAGATTGTTGAAATGGAATCAACAGCATTATCGGGCGACGTGAATGAAGATGGAGAGGTGAACGGAACCGATCTTGTATCTATAACCAATATCATCTTAGGCAAGAATGCAGAAAAAGCATCAGCGGATGTGAACGATGACGGCTTTGTTAATGGCACAGACTATGTGGCATTAACAAACATTATTCTTGGCAAGGAAAAATCCGTGAAAAGATTTAACCCGCCACATAAAGTTGGAAATCAAAATGTCACCACGGGGCTTTCTATTGAAAGCTTCGATATCAAGGCTGGTGAGACGAAAGATATGTTTATCAACCTGACTAATCCCGGTGATGAGATTACCCTTGTTCAGTTTGACCTGCAGTTGCCAAACGAACTATCTGTGAAAAAGACAGATGGTGAGTATGACATAGATATGTGTGAACGTACATCGTGGCGCAAGCACTCGTTAGATGCCAATGCTACTAACGGAAAAATCAGATTCTTGTTGTCATCGAGCAGTAATACACTTATCAGTGGAAACGAAGGCAGCATCATCAAAGTGACTCTTACGGCCAACAGCACTTTTGACGGCGGCACAATAAGTCTTGATAATATTCTGATGGTAAGTCCAGACGAGATAGAGACGAGGCAAGATACATATACCTACAACATAGGTTCTCAAGCACCTGTTATCGAAGACAATTATCTATCCATCGAAGACTTCAACATTAAAGTTGGAGAAACAAAGGATATGGTCATCTACCTGACTAATCCAAATGATGAGATTACCCTTGTACAGTTTGATCTGCGGTTGCCAAATGGACTATCTGTGAAACAGACAGATGGCGAGTATGATATCGATATGTGTGAACGCACCTCGTGGCGAAAGCATTCACTGGATGCAAACGAAACTAATGGAATTATCCGTTTTTTATTGGCATCAAGTAGTAACACGCTCATAAGCGGTACCGAAGGTGGAATAATCAAGATAGCTCTCACCAGCGATAATACATTTGTTGGCGGAACAATAAAAATAGAAAACATATTGTTGGTTAGTCCAGATGAAAGTGAACAAATACAAGGTACATATGAATATTATTTAGATGAGACTGATGGTATAAATGGCATATCCGAAAAATACAACGTGCTTACAAATATCTACAACCTATCTGGATTGCGTGTAAAGCATCCGCTCAAAGGTGTCTATATCCAAAATGGCAAGAAGATGTTGGTGAAGTAGGCTATATACAGTATCTTCTTCTTTATTATGAAGAAATTAATAGTATTGAAGTCACTTGACAACGTTATAAGGGAAGTGCTCCGCTGTCTGCGGAGCACTTATTCTACTACAAAACGGATATAAAGCAATTCCATCCTTTCGCTCCATAGAACGAAAAAACGCCGAGTCCATCCTTTTCTTCGGATGTCTCGGCGGATATTTGTCTGAAGGGGAAGGATGGGGTACTAATCCTTTTCGGGTCGCTTAATCCAGTTCTCCACTCTTAGACCTGGTATGCGGCTGAAGTGTCTGACGTTACCAGTGACGAGGATGAGATCCTCATGCAGAGCGGTTGCGCCGATAAGCAGGTCCATGCTGTCAATGCGCAGCCCAGTGCGCTCCATTTGCCAACGTATGTCGCCATACTCGCGCATACAGTGACTAGTAGAGTAATGCTCGAAGAGGTTTTGAATCTCTATCACGTCGTCGAAGTGCTCCTTGCGGCCCGACTTATAGGCACCGAAATAGAGCTCGCCGATGGTGAGGTCGGAAATCTTGCACTCGCTAACACCTACGTGGCGGATGTGCTCCACAACGGCGGGCTCTTGCTTGATGAGTGCGATGCAGACGCAAGTATCCAGCAGATAGGTTCCTCGTGTCATCATGACTTACCAGGTTTCAACGGTTCGTGAATTATCGCGGCTGCTGCGCAAATCTTCAGCTATCTCCATTGCGGTGCCTTCGCCGCCCCAGTCCTTATGGAACTTGGCCAGCGCGGCATCGAGCATGTCGTCGTCCATCGTGGCCCAAGCGCCGGCGATGTCGTCGGCGTCATGCTTTTTGGCCAACTCGTCCTCGTCATCATAAGCGGCAGGATAGAGGCGCACGCTGTCGATGAGCATTGTTACTAGTTCCAGTTTCTGGCTATTGTCCATGTCCTTAACCAGCCCCCAGTAGTGTGTGATGGGGCGCATGGTGCGCTGTCTTCTTCTCACAGTAGCATCCATAATCGTCGTTTGTTACGTTTCTGCGTGCAAAGTTACAACTTTTATTTCATATAATATGCAATAGCACGAAAATAGTGATTAGTTTTAACAAAAAGGATTCAGGAAGTACTCCCTTATTCTTAGCACTTACAAGCTTTTGATTGCAGAAATCATATCTTGAGGGAGTAAGAAGCGGAGGTCGTTGCTCTGAACGGTGATGGAAGCGAGGAAATGAGGCAGTTCGCGCGCATAAACTTCCTTCATTCGGTTGTTGGTGTTATTGGCGTGAGTACAAGAATAGGTTGTGTTTGCGAGGCGGTCGGCCAGTTTTACAAAGGGCGCATAAGGAGTCTCTCGGATTCCCTGATAGTACTTCTCCCCTGCCCTTTCTTCACGAGTGCGGCCTTTGTCGTTTGTCAGCGCATAGACTATCTCGGTGGCTATAAGAGCCTGACTGTCTGACATCAGCTGACGGGCAAGACGCATCACATCGTTATACGTGAGACGCGCATCCTCTATGCTGTCGTGATAGTATGCGCCGAAGAAAAGAGGCAGGATATCTTCCTCAGAAGCACAGACTTCCGCGCCATACTTATAGACCGAACTGACTACCATATCCAAATGCAGACCGTACGGATGAATGTGGTCGTATTTCTGGTTCACGCTGTCATGTAAAGCATGTGCGTCATGCTTTATCTTCTCAATAGTTGTTGAGAGTCGTTCTATAGAGGATTGGAAGTCCATTGTAATTTCTAATGGTAAATGTAAAATGGTCAATGTTCAATGGTCAATGTTCAATAGAAAGCATTTATCCCCTGCGGGGTGCAGGGGATAAATGATGGTTATCAAACAGGAATCTTATCAACACGTGCCTGATGTCGTCCGCCCTCGAATTCTGTTGAGAAGAACTCATCGAGGCAGGCGGCTGTGGTGGCTTCGTCGATGAAGCGTCCCGGGAAGACGATGACGTTTGCGTTGTTGTGCTGACGGATGAGATGTGCTATCTCGGGTCGCCAGACAAGTCCGGCACGGATGCTCTGATGCTTGTTCAGAGTCATCGATATGCCTTCGCCACTGCCGCATACGGCAATTCCGGGATATACCTCACCAGCTTCTATGCCGCGTGCCAAGGCGTGACCGAAATCGCTGTAGTCGCATGAGTCTTCCGAGTAGGTGCCGTAGTCCTTATATGTGTAGCCCTTTTCCTGAAGATAGGAAATAATGAATTGTTTGATAGCATAGCCAGCATGGTCGCTGGCTATGCCTATTGTCTTGACTTCCATATTAAAGGATGGCCTTTACTTGCTTATACACATTCTCTGCGGTGAAGCCGAGCTTCTCGTCGAGCACCTTGTAGGGAGCGGAGAAGCCGAAGCTCTGGAGACCCCATACGCTGCCGTCGGCACCGACGAGACCTTCGAGGTTCACGGGCAGACCGGCGGTGAGACCGAACTTCTTGACACCTGCGGGCAGGATAGCCTGCTGGTAGTCTTTCGGCTGACTGCGGAAGAGGCCCTCGGAAGGAACGCTGACGATGCGAACCTTAACGCCGTCCTGGCGCAGGAGCTCGGCACCGGCAACGAGTGTGCTAACCTCGGAACCGCTGGCGAGAAGGATAACATCAGGATTCTCATCGGAACCGGCAACGATGTATGCACCGCGCTCAGCCTGCTTGTAATCGTTGCCTGCGGGCAGGTCTGCGATATTCTGACGGCTGAGAATGAGGGCGGTCGGAGTGCAAGTGTTCTCCATTGCGAGACGCCAAGCCTCGGTGGTCTCGACTGCATCTGCAGGACGGAGCACGAGGGTGGAGTTCTTGCCGTGGTGGTTCTTCAGTTTCTCCATGAGACGGATCTGTGCCTCCTGCTCTACGGGCTCGTGAGTAGGTCCGTCCTCACCAACGCGGAATGCGTCGTGCGTCCAGATGAACTTAACAGGCAGTTCCATCAAAGCAGCCATACGAACAGCGGGCTTCATGTAGTCGGAGAATACGAAGAAGGTGCCGCAAGCGGGGATTACACCTCCGTGAAGTGCCATTCCAATGCAGCAGCAAGCCATAGTCAGCTCGGCTACACCAGCCTGGAAGAAGGCGCCGCTGAAGTCGCCGGCCTTGAGGGCGTGGGTCTTCTTCAGGAAGCCGTCGGTCTTATCGGAGTTGCTGAGGTCGGCACTGGCCACGATCATGTTGGGAACCTGCTCTGCGAGAACACTCAGTACGGCAGCACTGGCATTACGTGTGGCGTCACCGCTCTTCTGCTGAACCTTGGTCCAGTCAATCTTCGGAGCCTTGCCGCTGAACCACTCAGCCTGTGCAGCAGCCTTCTCGGGATTTGCAGTAGCCCAAGCAGCCTCTTCAGCCTTGCGCTTAGCAGCGATGGCCTTCAGCTCTTCGGCACGACGGGCATAGAGTTCCTTCACATCGTCGAAGATAACGAACGGATTCTCGGGGTTGCCGCCGAGGTGATTGATGGTGTTCACGAATGCGTTGCCGCCAAGAGGTGCTCCGTGAGTCTTGCAGTTAGCTTCGTAGCTTGAACCGTCCTCCTTCAGAGCGCCCTTACCCATGATGGTCTTACCGATGATGAGAGCGGGCTTGCCCTTAACGGCCTTTGCCTTCTCGATGGCCTCGCGAATCTGAGCTGCATCGTTTCCGCAGATCTCAAACACTTCCCAACCGAGAGCGCGATACTTGGCAGCGGTGTCCTCGTTCATCACGACCTTGGTCTCTGTGGAGAGCTGGATGTCGTTGCTGTCGTAGAACATAACGACATTGTCAAGACCGAGGATACCTGCGATGCGGGCAGCACCCTGAGAGATTTCCTCCTGTACACCGCCGTCGGAGATGTAGATGTAGATGGTCTCTTTCTCAAAAGTCGGGTTGCCAGTGTGGGCAGCGAGGAACTTTGCAGCGATGGCGGCACCGATACCGAAAGTGTGACCCTGTCCGAGCGGGCCGCTGGTGTTCTCAATGCCACGCTGGATGTCGGCCTCAGGATGACCGGGTGTGGGAGAGCCCCACTGACGGAGCTGCTGCAGCTCATCGAGACTGAATTTGCCGATAAGAGCCAGCTGGCTGTAAAGCATAGGAGCCATGTGACCGGGATCAAGGAAGAAACGGTCGCGGCCAACCCATGCGGGATCAGCGGGATCATAGTTGAGGTATTCGCTATAAAGCACGTTGATGAAATCAGCACCACCCATAGCACCGCCGGGGTGACCGCTCTTTGCTTTCTCTACCATTGAAGCAGCGAGGATACGGATATTATCCGCTGCATGGTTTAAAACTTTGATGTCGTTCATAATTGAGGTTAATTTATTGGGTTAATAATTAGATTTTGGAAGTTAAAGGGACGATACTTATCCTAATGGACAATTAACAGGCCTTGAAGCTCATGTCAAGTCCCTTAACACTATGAGTCAGTGCTCCGACGGAGATAAAGTCAACGCCTGCCTCGGCATAATCGCGCAGGGTATCTATCGTTATGCCTCCGCTGGACTCTGTCTCATAGCGGCCTGCAATGAGCTCCACAGCTTTCTTCGTGTCAGAGACCGAGAAGTTGTCGAGCATTATGCGGTTTACGCCACCTACGGCAAGCACGCGATTCAATTCATCGAAGTTGCGGACCTCAATCTCAATCTTAAGGTCCTTACCCTTAGCCTTGAGATACTCGTGGCAACGGCTGATGGCGTTCTCAATGCCTCCGGCAAAATCCACGTGGTTATCTTTCAGAAGAATCATGTCAAAGAGACCGATACGGTGGTTCACGCCTCCGCCGATCTTCACGGCCGCCTTCTCCAGCATACGCATACCGGGAGTGGTCTTGCGTGTGTCAAGAACACGGGTGTGAGTACCTTTCAGACGTTCCACATATTTACTGGTCATGGTTGCGATGCCGCTCATGCGCTGCATGATGTTAAGCATAAGGCGTTCTGTCTGCAGGAGGCTCTGCACCTTACCACTCACAACCATCGCGATGTCGCCGGGCTTCACATGGGCTCCGTCTTGAATGAATACCTCGACTTGCATTTCAGGGTCGAAGCGGCGGAACACCTCCTTGGCCACCTCTATGCCGGCAAGGATGCCTTCTTCCTTAATAAGCAACTTACTCTTGCCCATAGCGTCTGCCGGGATGCAGCAGAGCGTTGTATGATCTCCATCACCTATATCCTCGGCAAAGGCGAGGTCAATAAGGCGGTCGATTAATTCTTGTTCTGTTAGCATGATAGTTATTTTTCGTTATTTAGAACTTAATTATGAATTAAGAATTAAGAATTATGCATTCACTCAAATCTCATCACTTGCGCTGGTCTGATACGACTGACAAGCATCGTAGGCAAAAGCAGGACAATGACAGATATGAGGAAAGTTGCAGCAATCAGCAAGCCTATGAGCAGCCACGATATGCGCACGGGAACAGAGTCCACATAATAGGTGGCAGGGTCGAGATGTACCATCCCAAAATATCTTTGCAGCAAGGCGAAACCGATACCGAAGACACTGCCATAGAGAATACCACGCCCCACAAGCATCGCTCCGAAATGAAGGAAGATGGTGCGCAGGGCGCTGTCTGGTGCTCCAAGCGACTTCATGACAGCAATGAAATTGGTGCGCTCGAGAATAATGATTAGAAGGCCGGCAATCATAGTGAACAGACCTATCCCGACCATAAGTATGAGTATGACCCACACGTTTGTATCCAGCAGCGACAGCCAAGCGAAGATGCCAGGATAAAGTTCTGTGATACTTGTGGCAGAATAGGTTGCTCCGTAGTGATCGGTCGTGCGGTTTACTATACCGACAAGCGAAGACACTACATTCCCAATGCCTTCATCTGTTTTATCTGCTACAAGCAACTCGGTTCCTGAGCACTGGTCAGGCTCCCATCCATTCAGTTTGCGACAAACATCAAGGTCTGTGAACACGATGTTCTGGTCGAAGTCGGTAAGATGAGTGTCATATATGCCTGCGATTGTGAAGCGGCGCACCTTTGCTGTCTCATTAAAGAAATAAGCATAGACTTTAGCACCGACTTTTAGTCCTAATTCGTTAGCCTGTATCCGCGAAACAAGAATCTGGTTACTTGTGGTGTCAGCTCTGAACTTCGGCAAAACGCCCTCTACAAGGTGTTCTGCCAGAAAGGTCGTATCGTATTCCTCGGCGACTCCACGCAGAATGACACCTTGGAAAGTCTCATCGGTCTTCAGCATCCCCGCCTTAGTGCAGAATCGCTGAACATGGGTCACTCCCGGTACACGCGACAGGCGCAGGAGCATAACGTCATCAACAGCTATCGGGAAAGACTCAGCATTGTAGATACTTTCGTAGTTGATAATTTCCGCCTGTCCGCCGAATCCCATCACCTTGCGTCTGATCTCATCCTTGAAACCGAGCACAATGCAGACAGAGAGTATCATAACGGCAAGTCCCACAGCAACGCCGCAGACCGCGATGGTTATTGCAGGACGTGAAACGCGTCCTGCATCCTCTCGGTGGCCAAACAAACGGCGTGCTATGAATAATTTCTGCCTCAATTCCCTCTTTTACTTTTTAATATTTCCTTTCATTCAACGCGTCCAGGATAAGCCTCAAGAGCTTTGCGAAGGACAAAGAGGGCTCTGTTAAGATCTTCTTTCTTCAGGACATAGGCCAGACGTACCTCATTACGTCCGGCTCCAGGAGTTGTGTAGAAGCCTGCTGCAGGAGCCATCATAACGGTCTCACCCTCGTAGTTGAAATCTCGAAGACACCATGCGCAGAAATCCTCGGCATCATCCACAGGCAACTTGGCAACAGTATAAAAGGCACCCATAGGTATCGGAGAATAGACTCCGGGAATACGGTTAAGCCCGTCGATAAGACATTTGCGTCGCTCAACATATTCATCATATACTTCGCGTCCATAGTCTTCAGGTTCGTCCAAAGAAGCTTCGGCTGCAATCTGTCCGATGAGTGGCGGTGAGAGGCGTGCCTGACAGAATTTCATCACAGCCTTACGTACCTCCTGATTCTTGGTAATCAAAGCACCAATACGGATTCCACACTCTGAATAACGCTTTGATACCGAGTCAATAAGCACCACATTATTCTCGATTCCCTCTAAGTGGCAAGCACTAATGTAAGGAGACCCAGTATAGATGAATTCACGATAAACCTCGTCAGAGAACAGATACAGATCGTACTTCTTTACGAGGTCACGAATCTGGTTCATCTCACGTCGTGTGTAGAGATAACCGGTCGGATTATTAGGATTACAAATTAATATCGCGCGCGTGCGTTCATTAATTAACTCTTCGAACTTCTCCACTTTGGGCAGTGAAAAGCCTTCCTCGATTGTAGTGGTTACAGTGCGGATAACAGCTCCTGCTGATATGGCAAAGGCCATATAGTTTGCGTAGGCCGGCTCCGGCACAATGATCTCATCGCCAGGGTTCAGGCAAGAGAGAAAAGCAAACAGAACAGCTTCCGAACCACCAGAGGTTATAATGATGTCATCGGCTGTGACATCAATATTGTACTTGGCATAGTACTTCACCAGCTTCTCACGATAGCTTTTGTATCCCTGTGAAGGCGAATATTCGAGGATAGTGCGGTCAATGTTGCGTATAGCATCGAGAGCAGCTTTTGGTGTTGGCAAATCGGGTTGTCCGATATTGAGGTGATAGACGTGGATGCCTCGCTGTTTAGCATCGTTAGCCAACGGTGCCAATTTACGAATTGGCGAGGCTGGCATTTCGAATCCACGGACTGAAATTTTGGGCATAAATCAAACGTTTGTTATTCCTATTTTGTATTTCGGGTGCAAAAATACAAATTGATAGTCGAAAGCACAAGCAAAAAGGCAAAAAGTACAAAAAGAAATTGCGTGAATGGGCTGAAACGACAAACATTTGGCAACAAATAAGCCAAAAAATGCTTATTTTCTACTTCTTTTTGCCAAAAGTTTTGCGTGAGTGAAAACTTTTCTATAGTTTTGCGCTATCAATATGTAAAACCTAAACAAAACAACTAATATGAAAGAACCCAAGTTATCCGGACTGAAACGCACAGACTTTCAGTCCATTATCCAAGGAAAGAGCACAGACCTCTTCACGTTGACCAACAAATATGGCCATGAGGTTTGCATCACTAATTACGGTGGCGCACTCGTGGCCATTATGGTACCCGACAGAAACGGACGTATCGCTAACGTCATTCAGGGTCACGACAACATCAACGATGTCGTGACAAGTCCCGAACCCTTCCTTTCCACTCTGATTGGTCGCTACGGCAACCGCATCTGCAAAGGTAAGTTCACGTTGGACGGTAAAGAGTACAATCTGGCCATAAACAACGGTCCGAATGCACTCCACGGCGGTCCTACCGGCTATCACGCCCGAGTTTGGGATGCAGAGCAGAAGGACAATCAGACACTCTGCCTCCATTACTTCGGAGCTGACGGCGAAGAAGGATTCCCCGGAAACATAGACATCAATGTCACTTACCGTTGGACGGATATTGATGAGCTTGTGATTGAGTATGAGGCAACTACAGACAAGAAGACCATCATCAACCTCACTCATCACGGCTATTTCAGCATTGCTGGTATAGACAATCCTACTCCGACCATCGACACCCTGCAATGCTACATCAATGCAGACTTCTTTATTCCCATTGATGACACCAGCATTCCTTATGGAGACATCCGTCCGGTCAAGGGTACCCCGTTTGATTTCACAACCATGCATGCCGTCGGTGATATGATAGATGCTGACGACGAGCAGACACGCAACGGTGCCGGCTATGACCACTGCTTTGTGCTGAACAAGCGCGAGGTTGGCGAACTGAGCTATGCCGCTAAGATTATCGATCCCGCAAGCGGACGCAATATGGAAGTATTCACGACAGAACCCGGTGTTCAAGTCTATACCGACAACTGGGCAACTGGGTATCCCGGGCAGCACGGCGCAACCTTCCCACGCCGCTCTGCCATCTGCTTTGAGGCACAGCACTTCCCCGACAGTCCCAACCGTCCGTATTTCCCCAGCGTCGTACTGAACCCGGGCGAAAAATACACACAGACCACCATCTACAAGTTCGGTGTTGAGAAGTAAGCAGACAGAATCATTGTAAAAGTCAAATAGATATTAAATTATGAGCAATCAACAAAAACAATGGGGCGCTATTATCGTTATGATAGCCCTCTTCGCCATGATTGCCTTCGTGACGAACCTGTGTTCGCCGATGGGTGTCATTGTGAAAAATCAGTTCGGGACAACCAATTTCATGGCTATGATTGGTAACTACGGTAACTTCATGGCTTATCTGGTTATGGGTTTCCCGGCTGGTATGTGCATCAAAAAGTATGGTTATAAGAAGACAGCCCTGATTGGACTTCTCGTCGGTATCACCGGTATCATTGTCCAGTGGCTCTCCGGCTGGGGAGGAATGGTTGTATATCTCATCGGTGCCCTCATCTCAGGTTGCTGCATGTGCATCCTGAACACCGTTGTGAACCCGATGCTTAACCTTCTGGGCGGCGGTGGCAACAAAGGCAACCAGCTGATTCAGACCGGCGGTGTGTTCAACTCCACAGCAGCTGTGGCCGTATATATCATCATGGGTGCGCTCATCGGTGATGCAGCCAAGGCAAAGATTTCTGACGCAACTCCCGCATTGATGATTGCATTGGCAATCTTCGTTATCGCTTTCATTGTTATCTTCTTTACCAAGATTGAAGAACCGTATCAGGGCTCTGCTGATAAGAGCGGCGAGAAAGACCAGCACAGCGCATTCTCCTTCCGTCATTTCAACCTCGGTATCCTGGCCATCGGCCTTTACGGAGGCGTGGAGATGGGTATTCCCGGATATATCCTCCAGTATCTGACAGCAGCCGGTGACGCACCTACCCCAGGTCTCGGAATGGATGCCGGTTATGTAGGCACACTGGCCTCCATCTACTTCTTATTTATGCTTATCGGTCGATTCATCGGTGCCAGCGTTGGCGGCAAGGTCAGCACAAAGGCTATGATAACATTCGTTAGTGCAACGGCCGTTATCCTGCTGCTGCTCGGTATCTATTTGCCGACCACAACAACAGTCAGCGTTCCCGGTATTGATTACACCAACATGGCAGTGCTTTGGGGCAACGTACCCGTTGGTATCTTCTGCTTCCTGCTCGTCGGCCTGTGCGCCAGCGTAATGTGGGGCGGTATCTTCAACCTCGCTACCGAGGGCCTTGGCAAATACACCGCTATTGCATCCGGAGCCTTTATGACAATGGTTTGCGGCTTTGCAATCATGGTCGGTATTCAGGGTCTTGTAGCAGACTGGACCGGTTCTTACCTTATCAGCTATTGGGTACCGTTGCTCTGCGCAGCATATATCCTCTACTATGCTCTGATTGGTTCCAAGAATGTAAACACCGACATTCCCGTAGATTGAGTTTATTCACATTTAATAATTAACAATTAAATAAAAACCCAAAGACTATGAAACTAACAATTGAAGATGTTCGTAGCCGCTTCATTAAGCACTTCGATGGCAGCACAGGAAATGTTTATGCTGCTCCCGGCCGTATTAACCTTATCGGCGAGCACACCGACTATAACAACGGATTCGTGTTCCCCGGCGCCGTGGAGCAGGGAATGATTGCTGAGATCAAGCCCAACGGTACCCGCAATGTTGATGCTTATAGCATTGACCTTAAGGACCGTGTACAGTTCTCACTTGATGATCCTCAGGGACCTAAGGCAACTTGGGCACGCTACATCTTCGGCGTTTGCCGTGAGATGATGGCTCTGGGTGTTCCCGTGGAAGGCTTCAACACCGCCTTCGCTGGTGATGTTCCCCTCGGGGCTGGCATGAGCTCTTCGGCTGCTTTAGAGAGTTGCTTCGCTTTCGGGCTGAACGACTTGTTCGGCGACAACAAGATTGATCGTCTAGAACTGGCAAAGGTCGGTCAGCGCACCGAGCACAAGTACATTGGCGTAAACTGCGGTATCATGGATCAGGCCATCTCCTGCCTTGGCAAAGCCGGCCACCTGATGCGTATGGACTGCCGCAGTGGCGAGGTAGCTTACTTCCCCTGGAACCCGAAGGGCTACAAACTCGTTCTCGTGAACAGCAACGTCAAGCACGCTCTTGTCGGTTCTCCCTACAATGACCGTCGTCTCTCTTGTGAGCGCGTGGCTGCGGCTATCCACGAAATCCATCCAGAGGTAGAAAGCCTGCGCGATGCTTCCTACGAACAACTTGATGAGGTTAAGTCCAAAGTCAGCGAGGAAGACTACAAGCGCGCCAAGTATGTCATCGGCGAGCGCGAGCGCGTCCTTGCAGTCTGCGATGCTCTGGAAAAGGGCGACTACGAGACTGTAGGTAAGATGATGTATGAGACTCACTATGGTTTGTCAAAGGAATACGAGGTAAGCTGCGAAGAGCTTGACTTCCTTAATGACATCGCCAAAGAGCAGGGCGTGACCGGTTCACGTATCATGGGCGGCGGCTTCGGCGGTTGCACTATCAACCTCGTTGACGAGCACTATTACGACAATTTCGTAAAAGCAGCCAAGGAGCAATTCAAGGCTAAGTTCGGCAAGGAACCCGTCATCATCGACGTTGTTATCGGTGACGGCGCACGCCGACTCTGCTAAAAAACGAAACAGGCTATGCCTGACATCGAATTCTGACAGCCCCAGCCACTCGGTTGGGGCTTTTCTTGTGCTAATAAGGCCTTTCAAATGCCCCTTTTGAACAAAAATAAATGTTAGTGATGAAAAAAAACGTAAAAGCGGCAACAGTTAAAGAAAAAAGCACTATCTTTGAAGCGATTTCGGCGTTTTTACGTCATATTCACACCCAAAAGAGCAATTAATCACTTAAACTAACATCTATTTGTATGAAGACATCAAAGAAAATCTTAGCCTCGGCTATCGCTTCACTTGCCATCCTGGCATCATGTACAGAGCCGAAGACCACTGGCGCAAATGCCAGCGGTTTGAATCCTGATCAGTTCGCAGACACCATCAATGGTAAGGCAACAGCCCTTTACACCCTGACCAATGCCAATGGCATGGAGGTGTGCATCACCAATCTCGGCGGCCGCGTGGTAAGTATCATGGTTCCCGACCGCGACGGTAAGTTGCAGGACGTAGTCCTTGGTTACGACAATGTGGCTCAGTATGCTGACCGAGTAAACTCACCCAGCGACTACGGCTCAAGCATTGGCCGCTATGCCAACCGTATCAGCAAGCACTCCATCACAATCGGTGATGAGAACTACGAGCTCGTTCCTAACGATGGTGACAACTGTCTGCACGGCGGTCCTACCGGATGGCAGTATCAAGTGTATGATGCAGAGCAGATTGACGGCAAGACACTGAAACTGACAATGGTAAGTCCGGACGGCGATAACGGTTTCCCAGGAGAGGTCACAGCCATCACCACGTACACTCTTACAGATGAGAACATTCTCGACATCACTTGGGAAGCAACCACAACGAAAGAGACTGTCATCAATCAGACCAACCACTGCTACTTCAACCTGAATGGTGATCCCTCACGTGTCGGCACAAACATGGAGCTGTATGTCAATGCCGACAACTTCACCCCCAGCGATGCCAACTACATCCCCACTGGCGAGATTCTTCCCGTCGAAGGCACTCCGTTCGACTTCCGCACCCCGAAGGTGCTGGCTGAAGTTGTGAACGACACCACTTTCGACCAGATTAAGAATGCAACCGGTGTGGACCACAATTTCTGTCTGAACACATATAAGGATGGCAAGGGCGACGACACCGAGGTGGCAGCCACTCTCTACAGCCCCGAAACAGGTATCTTCCTTGAAGTATTCACCAACGAGCCGGGTATTCAGGTCTATACTGGTAACTTCCAAGGTGTTGGCCGCGATGCAGATATCCTTCGCAAGCACGGCATCAAGTATCCGAAGCATGTCAGCGTATGTCTGGAGAGCCAGAAATACCCCGACACTCCCCATCATCCCGAATGGCCCACAGCAAACCTGAAGCCGGGCGAGAAGTATTACAGCCATTGCGCATATAAGTTCTCTGTCAAATAATTGACAATTGATATTCGGCGATTGACAATTATGGCACAAAACGATAAAGGAAGTAAGAGCTATCTGTTCGGCATTGTCCTCGTGGCAGTGCTGGGCGGATTGCTTTTTGGATATGATACGGCTGTGATTTCCGGTGCGGAGAAAGGTCTTCAGGCCTTCTTCATGGAAGCCAAGGACTTTACTTATACCGACGGCTGGCACGGCTTCACATCTGCAAGTGCCCTGATAGGCTGCATCATCGGTTCAGCCCTCTCGGGTTTCCTCGCAACGAATCTCGGCCGTAAGCGTTCTCTGATTGTAGCCGGTTTTCTGTTCTTCGTGTCGGCCCTCGGCTCTATGAGTCCAGAGTTCCTGTTCTTTGAATACGGACAGCCCACCTACTCTCTGCTTCTGATGTTCAACTTCTACCGTGTCATCGGCGGCATCGGCGTAGGTCTCGCTTCTGCCATCTGCCCTATGTATATCGGCGAGGTGGCACCCTCTAATATCAGAGGTATGTTGGTAAGCTGGAACCAGTTCGCCATCATCTTCGGTCAGTTGGTGGTCTATTTCGTGAACTTCTTCATCCTCGGCGACCACATCCAGCCGCTTGTTGAGGAGATGGGCCGTGGAATAGCAGTTATCAATCCCGCTGCCCAGTGGACTGTGACCACGGGCTGGCGTTATATGTTCGGTTCAGAGGCCGTGCCTGCAGGACTCTTTGCCCTGCTCATCTGCTTTGTACCAGAGACACCGCGCTATCTTGTCAGCATCGGTCGCGACGACGTGGCTGAACGGATATTGGCAAAGATTAACGGCAGCAGCAAGGCACAGCAGATTCTGCAGGACATCAAGGACACGATGGTGGTAAAGACCGAGCGCCTGATGACCTACGGCTTCGTTTGCATCTTCGTGGGTATCATGCTCTCTGTGTTCCAGCAGGCAGTCGGCATCAACGCTGTGCTCTACTACGCTCCCCGTATATTCGGTGACATGGGCATGGAGAACCCGATGGTCATCACTGTATTCATGGGAATAATCAACATCCTGTTCACTCTTGTAGCCATCTTCACCGTGGAGAAGTGGGGCCGCAAGCCGCTTCTTATCTACGGTTCGTTGGGTATGGCACTCGGAGCCTTCGGCGTAGCAGCCACTTTCGGACACTCTGGCATGGAGATGTTCACGGCCGCTTCATTGCTTATTTACTCCGCTTCGTTCATGTTCTCATGGGGTCCCATCACCTGGGTACTCATTGCAGAGATATTCCCCAATACCATACGTGGCGGCGCTGTGGCAATAGCCGTTGCCTTCCAGTGGATATTCAACTTCATCGTCTCCTCAACCTTCGTTCCGATGTTCAATATGCACCTCACCGAGGGTGATGACTTCGGCCATTGGTTCACCTACGGTCTCTATGGCACCATCTGCGTAGTAGCAGCCCTGTTCGTTGCCCGCATGGTTCCTGAAACCAAAGGAAAGACTTTGGAGGACATGACAAAACTGTGGAAAGGGAAAGAGTAAAAAGTAAAAGTAAAACCATTAAATAATTAAATCTCTAAAGTTATGAATTGGAATTCAACTGAATTCATCTGGCTCGACTGGGCGGTACTCGCCATCGGCCTTCTTGGTGTGGTATGGGCTGTATATCACGCCATCGTCAAGGACAAGAAAGCCCAGCAGGGCGAAGACTCAAGCGCTTACCTCTTTGGTAAGGGCGAACCGTGGTATGTAATCGGTATGGCTATCTTCGCCGCTAACATCGGCTCGGAGCACCTCGTAGGTCTCGCCGGCACAGGCGCCAAGGACGGCGTAGGTATGGCCCACTGGGAGATGCAGGGCTGGATGATCCTCATCCTCGGCTGGCTGTTCGTTCCCTTCTATCAGCTGATGATCAACAAGATGGGCAAGATCATCACGATGCCCGACTTCCTGAAGATGCGCTACACGCAGCGCACTGGTTCGTGGCTCTCGATCATCACCCTCGTGGCCTATGTGCTGACGAAAGTCTCCGTAACGGCTTTCACGGGCGGTATCTTCTTCAAGTACCTGCTCGGCATCCCCTTCTGGTATGGTGCCATCGGCCTGATTGCCATCACGGCTGTCTTCACCGTCTTCGGCGGCATGAAGGGTGTGATGACGCTCTCCACCATCCAGACGCCTATCCTCATCATCGGTTCCTTCCTCGTTCTCTTCCTCGGCCTCTCAGCCCTGGGCGGCGGCAGCATCACCGCTGGTTGGGAGAACATGATGGCCGCTTGTAATGCCGCTCACGACGGCTTCGGCACCACCCACATGTTCCACACCGATCCCGCCGACCCGATGTACCCGCAGTTCCCGGGCTACGTCGTCTTCCTCGGCGCTTCCATCATCGGCTTCTGGTACTGGTGCACCGACCAGCACATCGTACAACGTGTGCTCGGTCAGGTTCCTGGTGAGGACAACGCCAAGGTGATCGCCCGCGCTCGTCGTGGCACCATCGCCGCCGGTTTCTTCAAGATCCTCCCCTGCTTCATGTTCCTCATCCCCGGCATGATTGCCTATGCCCTCTCGCAGAACCCCGACAGCGGTATCGTCATGGACATCACCAACCACGAGTCGACCGACGGAGCCTTCGCCATGATGGTGAAGAACATCCTGCCCGCCGGCATCAAGGGCATCGTCACCATCGGTTTCGTCTGCGCCCTCGTAGCCTCGCTGGCCGCTTTCTTCAACAGCTGCGCAACGCTCTTCACCGAGGACTTCTACAAGCCCATGAAGAAGGGCATGTCCGAGGCTCACTACGTCTTCGTCGGCCGTATGGCTACCGTCGTCGTCGTGCTGCTGGGTCTGGCTTGGATGCCTATCATGATGAACATGGGCAACCTCTACAGCTACCTCCAGGACATCCAGTCGCTGATTGCTCCCGCTATGGTGGCCGTCTTCACCCTCGGTATCTTCTCCAAGAAGATCACGCCTAAGGCTGGTGAATGGGGTCTCATCGGTGGCTTCGTCATCGGTATGATCCGCCTGCTGACCAACGTGCTCACCGACTCGGGCAAGGCCGTCATGGAAGGCGCCTTCTGGGAGAACACCACATGGTTCTGGCAGACCAACTGGCTCATCTTCGAGTGCTGGCTGCTCGTGTTCATCATCATCCTGATGGTCGTCGTCAGCTGCTTCACGCCCGCTCCTTCCAAGGAACAGGTCGACGCCATCACCTTCACCTCCGACTTCAAGAAGTCCATCAAGGAGAGCTGGGGTGCATTTGACATCATCGGTACCCTCGTTGTAGTAGGCCTCTGCGCCACATTCTATTGGTATTTCTGGTAAATAAACTAAAGTAAAAATTAAAAAGTAATAAGTAAAATATGCCCCTGCATATAGATAACCTGGTTGCAGACAAGTCGTATGATTTTGCAAATCGTATTGTTAAGGCATACAAATACCTCAAATACGAGAAAGAGGAATACATTCTGTCAAAGCAATTGGTACGTAGCGGAACTGCGATGAACGCCAAAGAGAACAAAGACGATTCAATGCGATAGCCCTTTTACTTTTTTATTTTTACTTTTTAATTTAGCTATTAACTATGCTCGAAGAATTAAAACAAAAAGTATTCAAGGCCAACCTTGATTTGGTAAAGCAAGGATTGGTGATATTCACCTGGGGCAATGTGTCCGGCATTGACCGTGAGAAAGGACTCGTAGTAATCAAGCCCAGCGGCGTCAGCTACGACGACATGAAGGCTGAGGATATGGTGGTCGTTGACCTGGAGACAGGCAAGGTGGTTGAGGGCGACCTCAACCCCAGCAGCGACACACCCACTCACCTCGTGCTGTACAAGGCATTCCCCAATATCCAGGGCGTGGTACACACCCACTCCACCTACGCCACAGCATTCGCACAGGCAGGCAAGGACATTCCTAACATCGGCACCACACACGCCGACTACTTCTATCAGGATATCCCCTGCACGCGCGACATGACCGAGGCTGAGGTAAAGGGACAGTATGAACTGGAGACGGGTAACGTCATCGTGGACGAGATCCTTAACATCCGCAAGATCAACCCCGACCACACTCCCGCCGTTCTGGTCAAGAACCACGGCCCCTTCTCATGGGGTACCTCTCCTGACAACGCCGTGTATAATGCCAAGGTTATGGAGCAGTGTGCTAAGATGGCATTCGTGGCCTTCTCTGTGAATCCCGCTCTGACCATGAACCCGCTGCTCATCGAGAAGCATTACATGCGCAAGCACGGCCCCAACGCCTACTACGGACAGAAAGGCCAGAAGCACTAATTGTCTCTCGGGTAAGCTCAATCAACTCAGAATCACAAAACCTCAACGACAATGAACGATAAGTGGAAAAGCTGGGACCTGCGCCTCTTCGCAGAGAAAAAGGATGAACGCGGCATCGTCACCAACGACGACTGGCGACTGCACATCAAAGACCTCAAGGATGGGCAGCAGATTGAGTGGAACCGCCACGGCGGCTTCTACCACTCGCCTTACGCTGGCAGCTATCGTTTCACGTTCCTCGAGGCCGGTAACATTGTAAGGCTCAAGGTGGAGCGCGATGGTGAAGAGGAAGTCCAGCTCGACATCTTTGGCGAGTGGACATCGGGCTGGTATGAAGAGGGCGAGTGGCGACACCGC
>Ga0247608_10002791_pt1 | contig 21153 bp, 14 predicted proteins | sample 176DNAGHGlowgp2_FD_193490 | JGI IMG/M metagenome (GOLD analysis project Ga0247608, IMG submission 193490) | Sheep rumen microbial communities from Palmerston North, Manawatu-Wanganui, New Zealand - 1766 DNA GHGlow gp2 | ecosystem: Host-associated > Mammals > Digestive system > Stomach > Rumen ...
TGACTCCGCAACAAGTGCGTCGCGGTAGTGCATATAGTCCCAGCGCAGACCAAGCTGGATGTTGAAGTGCCGAAAATCGTTATTGAAAGGTATCAGTTCACCCTGGAACTGATTAAATAATACATTGTACGCACGATCGCCTTCCAAGAACACATCCACGTCGTTGCGACGGAACTCGTAGCTGAGCGTAGGACGTGTGAAGCTGCGCGGGTGGATGGTCAGCTCGGCACGTGTCTTCAGGCGCTTGCCTAATCGCACGGTGATGTCGGTGCTCATCGGTACAGCGGTCTTAAACGGGATGTCGAGACCCAGTTGCACAGCGGCATACTCTTCAGAGTCATAGCGGAAACCGGCCTGAAACTGTACCGACTTGCGCTCACCGGCGGTGAGAATGACACGCACACCGTCGGCCTCTTTCCACTTTCTATCCTCGTCGTTATACAACGAACGAGGGGCCAGCTTTGGCAGTTTCATGGGCAGGATGTTACATTCTGCCGTCTGGTAGAACAAGTCCACACGCATCGAAGTGGTGAGTTCCTGCTCCAGCTTGGCGTCGATGTAGTCTTTCATCGGTGTCAGATGGAACTTCTGACGGAGGAAAGTCTCATCTTGCGGCGTCATATTCTCAAAGCTGATCTCGAGGATGCGGTGTTTTTCAGTCATCACCTGCGGGCGCAATGGATGATTGAGTTCAGGACGGTAGCCGGGCTCGACGCCGATGCGCTCTTTCAGGGCCATGATCTGGTCCCAGTGGCGCATGGCCTCTTCCTCACCGCGACGTACAAGCGTGTCGATGGCTTCCAAAGAGAAGCTTGCGGCATTGTATCCCTTGGTGTCGACGGCCATGTGCAGGTCGGTCATCGCGATGTTGTCGTCGACCTTGTTCTTACAGTTCACATCGATGATCTGACTCAGGATGCTCATGGTACCACCCATGTCCTCGGCCTCCTTCGGGGGACCTTGCACGGTGACGCCAATCACGATCTCAGCACCCATCTCACGGGCGATATCCACGGGATAGTTATTCTTCAAACCACCGTCGACCAACACCTTGTTGCCGATTCTTACGGGCGAGAAAGCAGCTGGAATGGCCATCGAGGCACGCATGGCCTGTGGCAGTCGTCCGCTATGAAAGTCCACCTCTTCATTGGTGATGATGTCTGTCGCTACACAGGCAAAGGGAATGGGAAACCTGTTGAAGTCGACCGAATCGGTAAATCCCACGCAGAGTTGCTGGAACAACTCAGCCAGGTTCTTACCCTTAATGATGCCGCCCGCATTCTGATCCTTCTTGCCAAGTGTCAAACCCGTCGAGAAGAAATAGGTATTCTGCTTCTTGCGGTCGCTGAGACTCTGATTACGAAGGTCTTCCTTATCGGTAATCACGTAACTCCAGTCTTGCACACGGACCATTGAGTCGAGCGAATGGGAATTGTATCCGATGGCATAGAGTCCGCCGATGATGCTACCCATCGATGTGCCGGTGACAATATCGACGGGAATGCCCGCCTTCTCCAACACCTTCAGCACACCGATATGTGCCATACCCTTGGCGCCACCGCCACTCAATACAACGGCCACCTTTTTCCTCGGCGGCTCTTTACTCTCTTTCTCTTCCTGTGCGCTCACCGTGCCACACATCAGCACAGCGGCCATCATCATGATGATCTTTTTCATTTTATCTATGGTATTTTTTCCTATATTCTAATGGTGTCATGCCCAAATGCTCCTTGACGTACTTGCCAAAGAATGAGGCATTGGGGAAATTCAAGTCGTTGGCAATCTCTTGCATCGTCATGTCAGAATAGCGCAGACGGCGCTCAATAGCCTTCAGCGTAAAGAGTTTTATCATCTCGCTCGGCCTGCGGCTCATCGTCTCCTTAAGCAATGTCGAAAGGTATTTCGGCGTGACGTTCAGTTGACTGGCGAAATCATCCACCTTGCGGATACGGCCGTCGCTCTGCTCCACCAGACGCACGAACTTGTCAGCCAACTGACGTCTGTGGAAACCTGGTGTGTTGCCCTCCTGAATAACCAACTGAGCTTCCTGCTCCTTGTCGCGACGCATCATGCAAAGCATTTCAAGCATCATCGTACTGACAAGCGAACGGACGATATCGGAATACAACAAGGGTTTTGGGTCTCTCATTCGGCGACATAACAGCAGGAAATAATCATCAAGCAAAGACACATCTTCATCAGATAGATGCACTTTCGGGTGTTGCTTGAGGTAGGTCAGGTCTGCCAAACTTACTTCACCATACATATTGATGTTCCATAGTTCACTATGGGAGAACCAAATCTGCCGACAATTGAAATCCGGCGATGACATGAAATTGCAAACCACACTATGTGCCATGTAAAGGTATAAGTCGTTTTTGTGAAGTTGTATCTGTCGTCCGTCATAGTCAAACTGAGCCATGCCTTCAGTACAGATGACGATAAGCCCATGACTGTCAAGAGTTATCTCGCCATGTGGCAATGAACCGAAGTTCTCCATGACCACAAGTTCATCGCTGTCACCCAATCGTAGGGTGTCAAAACCGCTCCTTGGTTTGAGATCCTGTATCTCCATTCTGTTCTTTTTTGCTATCGATGGTGCAAAATTCGGCAAAAATATTCAAAATTCGCTGTTCGATATATCTAATAATATGTTCTATTACTTATTTCTTGACTTAAAATACGATTATAGAACATCTTTCAAGAAATATAGAATATTGGAAAGATGGTAAAAAATGTTCAAATCCGAACAGACGGATAAATGGTACTGACCAAAAATTATCGTCGGTACTTCTTATTCTTTAGAGTTCCTTTATTCAGGTCGAAATAGTTGGCGGGGTTACGCGTCTGGCCGTTGATGCGCACTTCGAAATGGAGATGGGGCGTTGTGGCGCGACCCGTCTGGCCTACGAGGGCTATCACCTGCCCCGCCCTGACATGATCGCCCTTCTTCACCAGATTTTTGGAATTATGAGAATAGCACGTCTCCAAGCCGTTGGGATGCTTGATGCGGATATAGTTGCCATAACCATGATAGACATCAGAGAAGATGACCTCACCCTCAAACGCGGCATAGATCTGGTCGTTGGGTTTTGTCTTCAGATCGACGCCCGAATGGGTGCGTCCACCACGCTTGCCGTAGGGGCTGATGACTTTAGCACCCGGCAACGGAAAATGCCAGCCGACGGAATCAGACGGTTGGACAGGATAGTTACCACTTGAGCAACAGACAAGCAGAACGGCCAGTAGTAATAACAGTACTTTCTTGTTCATAAAAAATGAATCCCCGTCGGTTAGGCGGGGATTCGTTTTATTTATTTCTCATCAAGAACGACGTCCTCGGCAAAGTCAAGCACATTCTTGCGGTTAGCTTGCATGCGCTCGTACTCTTCCTTGGAGCCGACGATGATCTTCTCAAACTCACGCAGACCGGTACCGGCGGGAATCAGGTGACCGCAGATCACATTCTCCTTCATGCCCTCCAGATAGTCGACCTTACCGCGGATGGCAGCCTCGTTGAGCACCTTCGTGGTCTCCTGGAACGATGCAGCCGACATGAACGACTTGGTCTGCAGTGCAGCACGGGTGATACCCTGCAGGATCTGCGTCGAAGTGGCGGGCACGGCGTCGCGCACCTGAACCAGACGCATATCACGACGCTTCAGCATAGAGTTCTCGTCGCGCAGCTTACGGGCGGTCACGATCTGACCCTTCTGCATATTCTCGGAGTCACCGGCATCGATGACCACCTTCTTACCCCAGATGCGGTCGTTCTCCTCAGAGAAATCGAGCTTGTCGACAATCTCCTGCTCGAGGAACGAGGTATCACCAGGCTCATTGATCTGGACCTTACGCATCATCTGACGGACGATGATCTCGAAGTGCTTATCGTTGATCTTCACACCCTGCAGACGGTACACATCCTGCACCTCGTTGACGATATACTCCTGAACGGCGGTGGGACCCTTAATGGCCAGGATGTCGGCGGGTGTAATCACACCGTCGCTGAGCGGCGTACCAGCACGCACAGCATCGTGCTCCTGCACCAGGATCTGCTTCGACAATGAAACAAGGTACTTGCGCTGCTCACCGGTCTTCGAGGTGACGATGATCTCACGGTTACCACGCTTTACCTTACCCATGGTGACCTCACCATCGATTTCGCTGACCACAGCGGGGTTCGACGGGTTACGGGCCTCGAAGAGCTCAGTAACACGGGGCAGACCTCCGGTGATATCACCGCCCTTGGCAGCTGCACGCGGAATCTTAACGAGTGTCTCACCGGTCTTGACTGTCTGACCGTCCTCAACTACTACGTGACCTCCCACAGGGAAGTTATAGGTTCCGAGGATCTCACCATCGACACCAATGACATCGCAGGTAGGCACCTTCGACTTATCCTTCGACTCGGTGACGATCTTCTCAGTCAGACCTGTCGTCTCGTCAGTCTCGGCACGGAAGGTAACACCCTCGATGACATCATTGAACTTCAGACGACCGGCATATTCAGTGACGATAACAGCGTTGAACGGATCCCACTGGGCAATCTTATCACTCTTCTTCACAACGTCACCGTTCTGGAAATAGAGTGAAGCGCCATAAGGCACGTTCACCGTAGAGAGAACAATCTTTGTATTCGGGTCGACGAAACGGAGTTCACCCAGACGGCTGACCACCATCTCGCAGTCGCGGCCATCCTCATCGAACGGAACGGTACGCACCTCTTCCATCTCGATCTTAGCCGACTCATATTTGCAGACGATGCTGGCATTGGCAGCTGCGTTGGCAGCCACACCACCGGCGTGGAACGTACGGAGCGTCAGCTGTGTACCCGGCTCACCAATAGCCTGGGCGGCAATCACACCGACAGCCTCACCCTTCTGAACCATACGACGGGTAGCGAGGTTACGACCGTAACACTTCATACAAACACCCTTCTTCGACTCACAGGTGAGCACCGAACGAATCTCAACGCTCTCGATCTCGGCCTTCTCGATAGCCTCAGCCAGAGGCTCGGTAATCTCCTCACCGGCAGGTACGATGACCTCGCCAGTCTTGGGGTTCACCACATCGTGAACAGACACACGACCGAGAATACGCTCTGAAAGGCTGGAGATGACCTCGTCACCATTCTTCAGGGCGGTGCAGACCAGTCCACGCAAGGTACCACAGTCTTCCTCGTTGATGATCACGTCGTGAGAGACGTCAACAAGACGACGTGTCAGATATCCGGCATCGGCCGTCTTCATGGCGGTGTCGGCCAAACCCTTACGGGCACCGTGGGTGGAGATGAAGTACTCGAGCACAGACATACCCTCCTTGAAGTTCGACAGAATCGGGTTCTCAATAATCTGGTGTCCCTCGGCACCGGCCTTCTGAGGCTTAGCCATCAGACCACGGATACCAGAGAGCTGTTTGATCTGGTCCTTACTACCACGGGCTCCTGAGTCAAGCATCATGAATACAGCATTGAAGCCCTGATCAGCCTCGGTCATCTGCTTCAACAGGATATTACCGATGTCATTGTTGACGTGCGTCCAGGTATCGATGACCTGATTGTAACGCTCGTTATCGGTAATGAAGCCCATATTGTAGTTGTCAGTAATCGCCTGTACCTCCTGGTTACCCTTTTCAATGAGTTCGGCCTTTTCCTTCGGGATGATGATGTCATCGAGGTTGAACGACAAACCGGCCTCATATGCCATACGATAACCCAGATTCTTGATACCATCGAGGAACTCACAGGCCTCAGCGAAACCTACGTGATTGATCACATCGGCGATGATGTCGCGGAGACTCTTCTTAGAGATTTCCTTATTGACATAGCCCACCTGCTCGGGGATGATGCCATTCACGATGACACGACCGACAGAGGTCTCAACGGTATGCTTATAGCTATTGCCATTCTCATCGCGGTCGTCGACCACCACCTTTACCAGGGCGTGCAGGTCGCACTTACCCTCATTATGGGCGATGATGGCTTCCTCGGGACCGTAGAACGACAGACCTTCACCCTTGGCACCCGGACGGATCTTTGAGATATAATAGAGACCCAGCACCATATCTTGAGAAGGCACGGTGATAGGTGCACCATTGGCAGGATTCAGGATGTTGTGGCTCTGCAGCATCAGCAACTGTGCCTCGAGGATAGCCTCGTTGCTAAGAGGAAGGTGGACAGCCATCTGGTCACCGTCGAAGTCGGCGTTGAAGGCCGTACATGCCAACGGGTGCAACTGAATAGCCTTACCCTCGATAAGCTTCGGCTGGAAAGCCTGGATACCCAGACGGTGCAGTGTTGGTGCACGGTTCAGGAGCACAGGATGTCCCTTCATCACATTCTCCAGAATATCCCAGATGACCGGCTCACGACGGTCAACAATCTTCTTGGCACTCTTCACCGTCTTCACAATACCACGCTCGATGAGCTTACGGATGATAAACGGCTTATAGAGCTCGGCAGCCATCAGCTTCGGCAGACCGCACTCACCCATCTTCAGCTCAGGACCAACGACGATCACCGAACGGGCTGAGTAGTCAACACGCTTACCGAGCAGGTTCTGACGGAAGCGGCCCTGCTTACCTTTCAGTGAGTCGCTGAGAGATTTCAGCGGACGGTTGCTATCGCTCTTCACGGCCGATGACTTACGGCTGTTGTCGAAGAGAGAGTCGACAGCCTCCTGCAGCATACGCTTCTCATTGCGGAGAATCACCTCAGGTGCCTTGATCTCCATCAGACGCTTCAGACGGTTGTTACGAATGATAACACGACGATAGAGGTCGTTGAGGTCAGACGTAGCGAAACGACCACCATCCAGAGGAACGAGCGGACGGAGCTCAGGCGGTGTCACGGGGATAATCTTCATGATCATCCACTCAGGACGGTTGATACCCTTCTCCACACTCTGACGGAAAGCCTCCACCACCTGCAGACGCTTCAGAGCCTCGTTCTTACGCTGCTGTGAAGAGTCGCTGTTGGCACGGTCGCGCAGTTCATACGACAAGGAGTCGAGGTCGAGGCGCATCAACAGGTCGTAGATAGCCTCAGCACCCATCTTGGCAATGAACTTATTAGGATCGCTATCGTCCAGATAGTCATTATCCTGAGAAATCTTGTTATCAACGATATCGTTGTATTCATCCTCTGACAGCAGGTCAAAGACATTGGAACCAATGGCCTCGTTGCCTTCAGAATCCTTCTTGCCTGCCATAGCACCCGGCTGGATCACCACGTAACGCTCATAATAGATGATGGCATCAAGCTTCTTAGTGGGCAGTCCGAGCAGGTAACCAATCTTATTAGGAAGGCTGCGGAAATACCAGATATGTGCCACAGGCACCACCAGTTCGATATGTCCGGCACGCTCACGACGCACCTTCTTCTCTGTCACCTCTACACCGCAACGGTCACAGACGATACCCTTGTAACGGATACGCTTGTACTTACCACAGGCACACTCATAATCCTTCGTAGGACCAAAGATGCGCTCGCAGAACAAACCATCGCGCTCTGGCTTGTAGGTACGGTAGTTGATGGTCTCGGGTTTGGTAACCTCACCAAAAGAGTTCTCCAGAATCTCCTCAGGCGAAGCAAGTCCGATGGTAATTTTGGTAAAATTACTCTTTGTCTTTGTATCTTTTTTGAAAGCCATAACTTCTTTACTTTTTTACCTTTTTACTTTTTTACCTTTCTCTTAGTCCATCGTGATGCTCAGACCCAGACCACGCAACTCGTGCAACAGCACATTGAGCGACTCCGGAATACCGGCGGTCGGCATGGGCTCACCCTTGACGATGGCCTCGTAAGCCTTCGAACGGCCTACAGTGTCATCAGACTTGATAGTCAGGATTTCCTGAAGCACATGGCTGGCACCAAAGGCCTCCAGTGCCCAGACCTCCATCTCTCCAAAGCGCTGGCCACCGAACTGTGCCTTACCACCGAGCGGCTGCTGGGTAATGAGGCTGTACGGGCCAATAGAACGGGCATGCATCTTATCCTCAACCATATGACCGAGTTTGAGGAAGTAAGTGATACCTACCGTAGCGGGCTGGTCGAAGCGCTCACCGGTCTCACCATCATAGAGGTGAGTTGAGCAGAGACGCGGCAGACCGGCCTTATCCGTCCACTCAGCGAGGTCTTCAAGCTTAGCACCGTCGAAGATAGGTGTAGCAAACTTCACACCGAGACGCTTACCGGCAGCACCGAGAATAGCCTCGAAGATCTGACCAAGGTTCATACGTGAAGGCACACCCAGCGGGTTCAGCACCAGATCGACAGGACGACCATCCTCGAGGAACGGCATATCCTCCTGACGCACCACCTTCGACACGATACCCTTGTTACCGTGACGACCGGCGAGCTTGTCACCCACACCAATCTTACGTTTCTTGGCCACATAGACCTTAGCCATCTGCAGGATACCTGAGGGCAGCTCGTCACCAATGGTAATGGCAAACTTACGGCGCTTCATCTCAGCATCCAACAGCTTGTATTTCTTCATGAAGTTGATAATCAACTTGGCAATCAACTCATTCTTATGCTCATCATTTGTCCAGTTACTGATCTGGATATCACCATATTCCAGATTCTTCAGGGCGGTTACCGTAAACTTACTGCCCTTAGTGATAATCTCAGCACCGGTATAATCCTTCACACCCTGAGAGGTTTTGCCCTTGGTCAACTCAACGAGCTTGTCGATGAGGATATCCTTCAGGTCATCAACCTTTGCCTCATACTCCTCGTCGATCTTGGCCAGGGTGATCTTGTCCTGCTGCTTCGACTTACGGTCCTTGATGGCACGTGCAAACAACTTCTTGTCGATCACGACACCAGTCAGTGACGGATTGGCCTTCAGTGAAGAATCCTTCACATCACCAGCCTTGTCACCGAAGATGGCACGCAGCAGTTTCTCCTCAGGTGAAGGATCGCTCTCTCCCTTCGGCGAGATCTTACCAATCAGAATATCTCCGGGCTCCACACGGGCACCCACACGGATGACACCGTTGTCGTCGAGATCCTTCGTGGCCTCCTCACTGACGTTAGGAATATCAGCGGTAAACTCCTCAACACCACGCTTTGTCTCACGTACGTCGAGAGAATACTCATCCACATGAACAGAGGTCAGGATATCCTCACGGACGATGCGCTCGTTAAGCACGATAGCATCCTCATAGTTATAACCCTTCCAAGGCATGTAAGCCACGAGCAGGTTACGACCCAGTGCCAACTCACCATTCTCAGTGGCATAGCCCTCGGTCAGGATATCACCCTTCTTCACACGCTGACCCTTATTACAGATCGGGCGCAGGTCGATGGTCATATTCTGGTTGGTACGACGGAACTTAGAGATACGATACTCTTTCAGAGCGGGCTCGAAGCTAACAAACTCCTCATCTTCTGTACGATCATAGAGGATACGTATGGTAGTAGAATCCACATACTCCACGACGCCATCGCCCTCGGCGGTAATCATCGTACGAGAGTCCTCGCAGACCTGCTTCTCAATACCAGTTCCCACGATAGGAGCCTCATTGTGGAGCAGAGGCACTGCCTGACGCATCATGTTCGATCCCATCAGCGCACGGTGAGCATCATCGTGCTCGAGGAACGGAATCAACGAAGCGGCGATAGAGGCAATCTGCTGCGGCGACACATCCATCAGGTCAACCTGTGCAGGCGGCACCACTGGGAAGTCGGCATCCTGACGACACTTCACCACCTTGCGGATGAAGGTTCCATCGTCGTTCAGCGGCGCATTACCCTGACCAATGATGTGGTTCTCTTCCTCCTCGGCAGTCAGGTAGACGATCTCATTATTATCAAGATTGGCAATACCATTCTCCACCTTTCTGTAAGGTGTCTGGATGAAGCCCAGGTCATTGATCTTCGCATAGACACACAAAGATGAAATCAGACCGATGTTAGGACCTTCAGGGCTCTCAATCGGACAGAGACGACCATAGTGTGTGTAGTGTACGTCACGTACCTCGAATCCTGCACGCTCACGGCTCAGACCACCAGGACCAAGAGCAGAGAGACGACGCTTGTGAGTCACCTCAGCCAGCGGGTTCGTCTGGTCCATGAACTGGGACAGCGGGTTGGTGCCGAAGAACGAGTTAATCACGCTCGAGATGGTCTTGGCATTGATCAGGTCCATCGGTGTGAACACCTCATTATCGCGCACGTTCATACGCTCACGGATGGTGCGGCTCATACGGGCCAGACCGATAGAGAACTGATTCGACAACTGCTCACCCACGGTGCGCACACGACGGTTCGACAGGTGGTCAATATCATCGACGGCAGCCTTCGAGTTGATCAGCTGGATCAGATATTTGATAATCTCAATGATATCCTCCTTGGTCAGCACACGCACGTTCATATCGGTGTTCAGACCGAGTTTCTTATTGATACGATAGCGACCTACGTCACCCAGGTCGTAACGCTTGTCTGAGAAGAACAGGTTCTGGATGACCTCACGGGCACTGGCGTCATCAGCCGGGTCTGCATTACGCAGCTGACGGTAGATATAGAGCACAGCCTCCTTCTCAGAGTTACTGGTATCCTTGGCCAGCGTGTTGAAGATGATGCTGTAATCCTGAGCCGCAGCCTCGTCCTTGTGAACGAGGATCGTCTGGGCGCCACTCTCCAAGATTTCCATCATGTTCTCTTCGGTAATCTCTGTCTCACGTTCCATGATGACCTCATTACGCTCGATAGATACTACCTCACCGGTATCCTCATCAACGAAGTCCTCATTCCAGCTCTTCAGCACACGGGCGGCGAGCTTACAGCCAACCACGGCCTTCAGGGCCTTCTTGTTGACCTTCACCTCTTCTGCCAGGTTGAAGATCTCGAGGATATCCTTATCAGCTTCAAAACCGATGGCACGCAGCAGGGTCGTCACGGGCAACTTCTTCTTACGATCGATGTACGCGTACATTACATTATTAATGTCGGTAGCAAACTCGATCCAAGAACCCTTGAACGGGATGATACGGGCCGAATACAACAGGGTACCGTTGGCATGTACGTTCTGTCCGAAGAACACACCAGGAGAACGGTGCAACTGTGATACGACGACGCGCTCAGCACCATTGATAACGAATGTACCGTTGGCGGTCATGTAGGGAATCGGGCCCAGGAACACGTCCTGAATCACCGTTCCGAAATCCTCATGATCCGGGTCGGTGCAATACAGTTTCAGCTTAGCCTTCAAAGGTACGCTATAGGTGAGACCACGCTCCAGACACTCGTCGATGGAGTAGCGGGGCGGGTCGATATAGTAATCCAGGAACTCAAGAACGAAGTTATTACGCGTGTCGGTGATAGGGAAATTCTCTGCGAACACCTTATACAAGCCGTCATTCTTGCGTTCCTCAGGCGGAGTGTCCAACTGCAGGAAGTCTTTGAACGACTTTAATTGCACATCAAGGAAATCCGGGAATGGCATAGGATTCTTGACGCTGCCAAAGTTTACTCTGTTATCAATTGTTTTTGAAGCCATAAATTATGATTTTAATCCTAGTTCATCTAGATTATCTAGTCTTTCTAGTAGTCTTAAAGACAGAAAATGGTCGGGAACCCTCGACTGGAGAGTCCCCAACCACATTAAGTATTTGTTGTACTGATTATTTCAGCTCAACCTCAGCACCAGCGGCCTCGATGGTCTTCTTCAGGTTCTCAGCCTCTTCCTTAGAGAGACCCTCCTTAACGGTAGCGGGAGCACCGTCAACGAGATCCTTAGCCTCCTTCAGACCAAGACCACAAGCTTCCTTCACAGCCTTCACAACCTGGAGCTTAGCAGCACCGGCTGACTTCAGAACTACGTCGAAAGAAGACTTCTCCTCAGCAGCAGCTGCCTCACCAGCACCAGCTGCAGGACCAGCAGCAACAGCAACAGCTGCAGCGGCGGGCTCGATTCCATACTCGTCCTTCAGGACAGTTGCCAACTCATTAACTTCTTTTACAGTAAGGTTTACCAACTCTTCTGCAATAGCTTTAATATCTGCCATTTTATTTAAAATTTTAATTGTTTTTTAATGTTAATGTTACTTAATTCGCTTATTTGTTACGCTCAGCGATAGCGTCAAGCAGGCCATGAATCTTGCCACCAGCATTCAAGCCAGAGACAACATTCTTGATTGGAGACTGCAGCAGAGCCACAACCTCGGCAATCAGTTCGTTCTTGCTCTTGATTGCTACCAGTTCATCAAGCTTGTCAGCACCAACGAAGAAGCTCTCCTCAGCATATGCACCCTTCAGGGCGGGGATACCTTCCTTCTTGTACTCCTTGATCAACTTAGCGGGTACATTGGCCTGTTGTGTAAACATGATGGCCGTATTACCCTTCAGGCACTCATACAGGGGAGAGAAGTCAATCTCAGAAGCCTCGAAAGCCTTGTGCAGCAACTTGTTCTTCACAACGAGAAGCTTGATCTCGTTCTTGAAACACTTGCGACGAAGGTCTACGGTCTTCTCTGCATTCAGTCCGGTAAGGTCTACCAGATAGAAATGAGGATATTCCTTCAGTTTCTCACCAAGTTCTACGATGATAGTATCTTTTACTTCCTTTTTCATTTGTCTAATCTTTTAACGAGTTATTCAACTGATTTAGGATCGACCTTGATACCCATACTCATCGTGCTCGAAAGGAAGATACTCTTGATATAAGTACCCTTTGCAGCAGCAGGCTTCAGCTTGATAATGGTGGAGATGAACTCCTTCGCATTCTCGAAGATCTGATCAGCATTGAAGGTCACCTTACCGATTGACGTGTGCACAATACCGGCCTTGTCAACCTTGAAGTCGATCTTACCCTGCTTCACTTCCTTCACAGCCTTAGCAACATCCATAGTAACAGTACCACTCTTTGGGTTAGGCATCAGTCCACGGGGACCGAGTACACGGCCGAGGGGGCCGAGCTTACCCATGCAAGAGGGCATCGTGATAATTACATCAACATCTGTCCATCCGCCCTTGATCTTCTCGATATACTCGTCAAGACCAACATAATCAGCGCCAGCTTCCTTAGCGGCAGCCTCCTGATCAGGCGTACAGAGAGCGAGCACACGCGTTACCTTACCAGTTCCGTTCGGCAGCGATACCACGCCACGAACCATCTGGTTGGCCTTACGCGGGTCAACGCCCAAGCGTACATCAATATCAACCGAAGCCTCGAACTTGGTGGTGGTAATTTCCTTCACCAGTGCGGCGGCTTCCTTCAAAGAGTATGCTTTCCCTGCTTCAACCTTCTCAGCGACCAACTTTTGATTTTTTGTCAGTTTACTCATTGTTCTAATTGAAGTTATTAATTATTTACCAGGGAACTCCCCTTCGACAGTGATACCCATACTACGTGCAGTACCGGCCACCTGCTTCATGGCAGACTCTACGGTAAAGCAGTTCAAATCCTTCAGCTTGTCCTCAGCGATGGCACGAACCTGATCCCAAGTAACCTTGGCAACCTTCTTACGGTTAGGCTCGGCTGAACCGCTCTTCAACTTAGCAGCCTCCTTCAGCTGAACAGCTGCAGGGGGTGTCTTCAGTTCAAAGCTAAATGACTTGTCTGTGTAGTAAGTGATAACGACAGGAATCACCTTACCTGCCTTATCCTGGGTTCTGGCGTTGAACTCTTTGCAGAATCCCATAATGTTAATACCCTTAGAACCCAGAGCAGGACCTACGGGAGGAGAGGGATTCGCAGCGCCACCTTTAATCTGTAATTTGATTAATCCAGCAACTTCTTTAGCCATTTTCTGTTAATAATTTATTGAATTGTTATATAAGCCATAGGCGTGGAAGCCACCTGATGACCGTATATACGGAACGGGCGTACCGTAACAATTACGCCCTATTCTTTCTCTACTTGATTGAACCCGAGCTCCAACGGCGTCTTACGACCGAAGATCTTCACCATGACCTTCAACTTACGTTTCTCGGTATTCACCTCCTCAATCACGCCACTGAATCCATTGAACGGACCATCGGTCACCTTCACGGCATCGTCGACGTTGTAAGGAATCGTCGTCTCCTCATTACGGATGACGGTCTCTTCGGCAGTACCCAATATCCTGTTGATATCTGCCTGACGAACGGGTGTCGGGTTGTCCAGTCCGCCAAGGAAGCCTAACACATTAGGCATAAAGCGGAGCGTATGGGCAATCTCACCTTGAAGATTGGCCTCAACCAGCACATAGCCGGGAAGGAACAACTTCTCCTTCACGACACGCTTGCCATTGCGCAACTGGGCATACTTCTCTGTCGGCAACAGAATCTCGCCAACATTATCGGCCAGGAATGTATCGTGCTTCATCAAAGCCTCGAGATACTCCTTCACCTTAGCCTCCTTGCCACTAACGGCACGCAGAACATACCATTTCTTGCCAGTCTGAGCCATTTTCCTTCAGTTGTTATCCTGGGTATACAACACCCATTAATGATTTAAAAACTAAATCCATGACCCATACGATCAAAGCAATAATCAGTGATGCGGAAAGCACCACCACTGCACTGTGCGTCAGCTCTTTACGCGTCGGCCAAGTTGTCTTGTGTGCAAGCTCGTCGTAACAAGCCTTGCAGTAATTGATAAACTTCTTAAACATATCCGTTAAAATTCGCACGGGAAGGAGGACTCGAACCCACGACCCTCGGTTTTGGAGACCGATGCTCTACCAACTGAGCTATTCCCGTATGAAAGCCCCCACCCATGAGCGGGGGCTTTGATTTATCTAGTATATTTCTAGATAGTCAAGATAATCAAGAGGTCAGAGGATTAGTCCTCGAATACCTCAGTGATCTGACCAGAACCAACGGTACGGCCACCTTCACGGATAGCGAAACGCAGACCCTTATTCAGAGCAACAGCGTAGATCAACTCAACAGTGATCTCTACGTTATCACCAGGCATTACCATCTCAACACCTGCGGGGAGAGTAATCTCACCTGTGCAGTCCATGGTGCGGAGATAGAACTGAGGACGATACTTGTTTCCGAATGGAGTGTGACGGCCACCCTCTTCCTTCTTCAGGACATAGATAGAAGCCTTGAACTTCTTGAAAGGCTTGATCTGACCCGGATGGCAGAGCACCATACCACGCTTGATCTCGTTCTTGTCGATACCACGGAGCAGCAGACCTACGTTATCACCAGCCTGACCCTCGTCAAGGATCTTACGGAACATCTCAACGCCAGTAACAACTGACTTCTTGTCCTCACCGAGACCGAGCAGCTCAACCTCATCACCAACGTGGATTACACCAGTCTCGATACGACCAGTAGCAACAGTACCACGACCTGTGATTGAGAATACGTCCTCAACAGGCATCAGGAAGGGCTTGTCAGTAGCACGAGGAGGCTCCTGGATCCATGTGTCGCAGGTATCCATCAGCTCCATAACCTTCTGCTCCCACTTCTCAACACCATTCAGGGCACCGAGGGCAGAACCACGGATAATAGGAGTATCCTCTTCAAACTCATACTGCTCCAGAATCTCGCGGACCTCCATCTCAACGAGCTCCAGCATCTCCTCATCCTCAACCATATCACACTTGTTCAGGAACACCACCAGACGGGGAACGTTCACCTGACGAGCGAGCAGCACGTGCTCACGGGTCTGAGGCATAGGACCGTCAGTTGCAGCAACAACGAGGATAGCACCGTCCATCTGAGCAGCACCAGTTACCATGTTCTTCACATAGTCAGCGTGGCCCGGGCAGTCAACGTGAGCATAGTGACGCTTAGCGGTCTCATACTCAACGTGAGCGGTGTTAATAGTGATACCGCGCTCCTTCTCCTCAGGAGCGTTGTCAATCTGATCGAATGACTTAACCTCAGAGAGACCCTGCTTAGCCAGAACGGTGGTGATAGCAGCAGTCAGAGTTGTCTTACCGTGGTCAACGTGACCGATAGTACCAATGTTTACGTGCGGTTTGGTACGCACAAATTGCTCTTTTGCCATTTTTTAATTGTTTATTAAATTGTTTATAATTCTGAATTTACAGTTTCCTCCTTAAAATCAAGAGAGCTGTAACTGAGAGTTGAACTCAGGACCTCTTCCTTACCAAGGAAGTGCTCTACCACTGAGCTATTACAGCATGTCTTTTGAGCGGAAAACGGGGCTCAAACCCGCGACCCCCAGCTTGGAAGGCTAGTGCTCTATCAACTGAGCTATTTCCGCAATCACCCTTGAGTGTGGGTGCTGATGGATTCGAACCACCGAAGTCGAAAGACAGCAGATTTACAGTCTGCCCCATTTGGCCACTCTGGAAAACACCCAAAATTGTTGTCCGAACTTGCTAGGAGAGCCTCTTGTCGGATTCGAACCAACGACCCCGAGATTACAAATCACGTGCTCTGGCCAACTGAGCTAAAGAGGCGTTTCTATACAGCCGCTCTCTGATTCAGATTTACGACCTGTCGGAAAACGGCTGCAAAGTTACTACTAATTTTTGAAATACCAAAACTTTTCTGGGATTTTTTTATCTATCCCTTAATTTTTCCTTGAATTTCTGCAGTTGGTTACGCATGGTATCCACACAAAGATCGGTACTTTCCTCAAAAGTGTCACTTGTCTTCTCCACGAACAACGTATTTCCGGGTACTGCCACCGACAGACTCACCGTCTTATTGTCGGCAGTCGCAGGTTTCTCTACTTTCAACTGCACCTCTACTTTCTGTATATCCTCAAAAGACTTTTCCAACTTGGCAACCTTCTTTTCGATGAATGCCTGTAACTTCTCGGTAGTGTCGAAGTGAATCGACTTAATCTTAATCTCCATAGTCACCTCCTGTTTTAAGATAGTTATTAATTAGGATCAGGCTCTTGGATGAGCCTCTTTATACACTCGCTTCAACTGCTCGAACGTGGTGTGGGTGTAGATCTCCGTCGTACTGACGCTCTCGTGACCCAATAGATTCTTGATTTCCTCAAGTCCAGCACCGTTGTTCAGCATGGCCGTGGCAAAGGTATGACGAAGCACATGTGGCGAACGTTTCTTCAGCGAGGTGACGGCTGACAGATACTTCCGTACAACACCATACACCTGATAGTCGGCAATCCGCCCGCCCCTATCGTTCAGGAAGAGGGCCCCGTCAGTACCACCAAACTGGGCGTCGCGCACCGTCATATAGTGGTGCAGCTCTGCTGCCAGTTCCTCCCCGAAGGGAATGATGCGCTGTTTGTTACGTTTACCCGTTACTTTCAATTGACCTGCTGCGAAATCTATATCCGCATCATTCAGCCCAATCAGTTCCGAGCGTCGCAAGCCGGCCTCATAGAATAATAATATTATGGTACGCGCGCGCACGTGTTCAAAACTATCATCCCATTCCAGGTCGTCGAGCAGCCTGTCCATCTCTCCTTCGCGGAGGAACTGCGGCAGGGGTTTCGACTTCTTGGGGCCGGTCACACAGTGGGCCGGATCGTGCTCCACCAGCTTCCGCTTAAGGGAAAAGCGATAAAAGGAACGCAGGGCGCTCAACTTTTTATTAATCGTTGACGCGGAGTTTCCTTTATCCATCAGACTCTCCATCCAATCGCGGATGAGATCGGTGTCTGCCGTTGCCAGCGAGAGTCCGCTATCCTTAAGTATAATATACGATTCAAACTCGTTTAAAGCCTCCTCGTATGTCTGCACAGTCTGCGCGGAGTGATTCCGCTCATAGCGCAGGTAGTTCAGAAACTGGTCTATCATTCTTTTGCCTTCAAAGGACTATACCATCCTTTTCGGCTACGAATTTACGAAAAATATTCGAAACTACCAAATTTTTTAAGGAACTTTATTATTCCTCGTTCGTGCGCAGCTGCTGTACGTAGATGGCGTGCTCCATCTTAAGACGCTTAAGCACAGAAGGTTTGTCGAACTGCTGGCGGCGACGGAGTTCCTTCACCACACCTGTCTTTTCAAACTTTCTCTTAAACTTCTTGAGGGCCTTTTCAATGTTCTCGCCTTCTTTTACTGGTACAATAATCATTTGTCTTTTTGTTTTAAAATTTTATGTTAAACTTAACGCTTTGGACACAGGTGTCACGAAAAGCGGGTGCAAAATTACTACTTTTTTGCGAAACCACCAAGTTTTTAGTCTATTTTTATTAAAGAGAGGGCAAAAAAGTCAGAACACGAAGCCAAGATTGATGTAAAAATAGGGTTCTTTGGTCTTGTTGGAGTAACCAACTGATGCACCCAGCGGACCAAACATCGTATTATAATAGTACGATAATGAGGAGCCAAGCAGGGTACTACGATCGAGCAGGTTTTCCAGATCATCTGCCTGTTGGGCAGCGGCCATCCTCAACAACACATAGTTATTCTTGCCCAAGCGCTGTTGGGCCTGCATCTGCATCGCAACGAGGTAAGGATCCACATGCTCCAGATAGTTGACGCCGGCGAAGGGCATCTGCCAGGCTAATTTATGACCGAACCACTCACCGCCAATCATATTTCCCAGGATTCCGGGGCGTTCGTTACCGAAGAGCATACGGCCATAGAGCATCGGCTGGAGCGTGAAGCGTTCACCCATGGTAAACGATTTCCGCCACATACCACTCACGTCATGCATACCCGCCTTACCCTTCAAACCGGCAAAGTCGTCGGTATAATAGACATATTGTGCATGAAGTTTCGAACCTCTGGCGGGGAAATACCAGTCATTCTCAGAATTATAGTCCAGTCGTCCATAGTAGCTGAAAAAATGGTCGTCATCAAACGTTTTCTTTGAAGTCTCGCTATCCTTACCTTTCAGCACATGCGGGAAGTGATAGTAGTCCCAGCGGATACCACCGCTGATCGTAAAGTTTCGCACGTTGAAATTGAGCACCGCCAACTCCGCCGCATGTTGGTTATAGGAGAAGTTATAGTCCTTCTCACCTTTCTCATAGATATTGATCTCGTCTCGGTGGAAGATATACGACAGTGTCGGACGCATCAGATGACCGGGATAGAAGGCCACATCCAGACGGGCCATAATTCGCATACCCAGACGCAGGGTCAGGTCGACATCGGTCATCAGGGCCCGGCGCATGGGGATATCGGCATTCACCTGCATAGCCACCATCTCCTCCGTATCAAAGCGCACACCGAGATTCAACTGCGAGGCCTTCTTCTGACCTCCCGTAAACACGGCCTTCATACCGTCGTCGGTCTTCGACAGATGGAACGAAGGCTCCTGATAGAACAGGTCTACCCGCATGGCCGTCGTCACGAGTTCTGCCTGACGAGAGGTCAGACGGTCGTTCGCCCGCAAGTGGAACTTGGCACGGATATATTTCTCATCGATGGGTGACACATCGACAAACTCCACGCTCGTGATCTTCACGGAGTCAGGCGACAGAAGCACGACGGGCGCCTGAGGTTTGGGTTTGTAATTGCCGATGCGCTCGCGGAGCGCCACCAGTTCGTCCCAATGTCCCCTGGCAGCCTCCTCACCACGGTTGATGAGCGTGTCGATGGCAGCCGAGTTGAAGCTGGCGGCACTATAGTTATGGGTATTTACCGGTATATACACGTCAGTAATACTGACGTTCTCATCATACTTATTCTTCGTATTATAATCCACTATCCGCTTCAAGATACTCGTCGTCGAGCCCAGGTCCTCAGCGGTCTTGTCCTCATCGGGCACCGCCACGCCGATGATGATGTCGGCTCCCATCTCCCGGGCCACATCGGCGGGATAGTTGTTACGCATACCACCGTCTACGAGCACCATTCCTCCGATTCTCACCGGTGTGAAGACGGCCGGAATAGCCATCGAGGCACGCATGGCCTGCGGCAGCACGCCACTATGGAAGTCATATTCAGTAAAGGTGACCATATCCGTTGCCACACAGGCAAAGGGAATGGGCAACGTATTGAAGTCGATGGAATCATTATAGCCCGAAGTGAGTCGTTCAAACAGACTGTGCAGATTCTTACCTTTGATAATGCCGCCGGTAGCCGATAATCCCTTGTTCTTTTTCAACGTGATACCAGTAGATATCATATAAGTGTTCTGTTTCTCACGTTCGGCGATACGCTGCAGACTCAGGTCCTCGCGGTCGAGCAGCAGTGTGTTCCAGTCCTGCGCCCTGACAATCGAGTCGAGCACGTCGGCCCTGTAACCGATGGAATAGAGACCTCCCACAATACTTCCCATCGACGTACCGGTAATGATGTCGATGGGGATGCCAGCCTCCTCAATCACTTTCAGTGCACCGATATGTGCCACGCCCTTGGCACCGCCGCCACTCAGCACCACAGCCACCTTCTTGCGTTTGGGTTGTGGGCTGTATTGGGCACAGACCTGTGTCACAACCATCAGGCATGCCAACAAGACGATCCAGACTGTCTTTCTCATTGATTTTCTTAATGCAGCTCTTTTTGACGCTGCAAAAGTAAACAAAAAATCCCGTACCAACAAATGATACGGGAAAAAATTACTTCAGTCCGGCGCAGGCGGTGCGGAGCCAGGCGGACTCGGAGGGGGAGAGATGGGGTGAAAGGGTGTCGAAGACGCGCTGGTGATAGGCATTAAGCCAAGAGAGCTCTTCCGGCAGAAGCATGTCGACGATGATGGGTGACTTGTCGATGGGACAGAGTGTGAGCGATTCGAACTGGAGGAACTGGCCAAACTCGGTCTCTTTGTAGGGTATGACAAGCAGGGTATTCTCAATCCGCACACCGAACTTTCCAGCGAGATAGATGCCCGGCTCATCGGTAACGGTCATGCCTGCCACCAAGGGCGCAGGTTTCCACTCCATACGGATCTGATGAGGACCCTCATGGACGCTAAGGAAAGAGCCCACGCCGTGGCCTGTGCCGTGCAGATAGTTCAAGCCCTCGCGCCACAATGCCTCACGGGCGAGGATATCCAATTGCGTGCCACTGGCACCGGAAGGGAACTTACAGAGTTCTATCTGGATATGTCCCTTGAGCACCAGGGTATAGATGCGTTTCTGCTCCTCTGTCAGCGGACCGAGGGCGATGGTGCGGGTAATGTCGGTGGTACCGTCGAGATATTGTGCCCCGCTGTCGAGCAAGAGAAAGCCCTCGGGTTTGAGGGGAATGTCAGTTTCCTTGGTAGCCTCATAATGCACAATGGCACCATGGGCCTGATAACCGGCAATGGTGTCGAAAGAGAGACCGCGATAGAGCGGCTGCTCCGCACGAAGCGCTTCGAGC